>OJQY01000004.1_pt1 | contig 285927 bp, 255 predicted proteins | sample 1599091 | NCBI WGS metagenome assembly OJQY01 (sample SAMN03922524, study PRJEB24848) | human gut metagenome | isolation source: stool sample | host: Homo sapiens | place: Germany | collected 2010-02 | reverse complement strand
ATCGCCGTCCCCGCGCCAGGGGGTGACCCCCTGGACCCCCGTTCCGCCGGGCACCCGGCAAAAAAAAAACGCCGTCCCCGCGTCCCGGCAATCGTCAACCGTCTCTGCGGGGCCGCAATCCTCCCTTCCGTGGGCGTTTATCCCACGGACATGCGTGTTTTTCCCATTATTCAACCGCTTTTCGTGGGCAAAATCCCACAGCCGTGGGCGTTTGTCCCAAGCGCCGCATTTTTCTGAAAATGCCCAAAAAGCCCCTGTTGCCTTGCAGGGGCTTTTTGTTGCCTGTTTCACTTTTGAAATTCTGTTTTTCTTTTGTTTTCGGCTCTGTGAATGCGCAAACGCTATGCCTCTTCGTCCATCAGGCCCAGAATTACATCCGCACTTACACGGTAGAACCCGCATAATGTAATGAGATGGCGCAACGGCAGCTCATTGATTCCGTTTTCATACCGGGAATACACCTGCTGCGTGGTGCCCAGCACCAGCGCCACATCGGATTGCTTCAAATCCTGACCTTCACGCAATTCACGCAATTTTTCATAATAAGGCTTCATTGGCATACACCTCTTGTGGGAAAAGATCAACGCGCATTCTTTATGTAAACATTATACGTGAAAACTTTTCCCAGTGCAAGCCAATCTACTATTTTTTTGCAGTTCTTGTCATTTACTCCCGTTCCAGAATCATCACCCGCACGCCGGGCAGCAGCTGGCTCAGCGTTTCGGCGATGCCGCAGGCCTGCCCGCCGCCGCCCATGATGACATGCCGCGCGCCGCAATCCGCCGCATAGTTGGCGATGGCCGTCACCGGCACATTGGAGGTCAGCACGCACATTTCCGCGCCCGCCTCACCCGACAGCGCATACAGGTAATCCAGCGCCTGCGCGTTGATGGCGGGCTCTCCGATCGGTGCCGCGTCGGGGTTGACCACATGCAGCACCTTGACCGGCCTCCCCTCGCGCAGGGCCAGATCGACCCCCTCGCGAATCAGCCGCGCACACGCATGCTGCATCGTCACCAGCACCAGAACCGGCTCCTTTTCCAAATCCACCCGCCTCCCATTCTTCCGTACCCCTCGCGCGCCGCGAGCGCACCGGCACGCCCCGCGCGCGCATCCACACGCGCCCACAGCGCACCCTCGTGCGCCGCACAATCTCACGGCACCCTCACGGACCCTCGTGCGCCACACAATCTCACGGCACCCTCGCGCGCCTCACGCGCACTTCGCGCACACCCTCGCGCACCGGCACGCCCCGCACACGCATCCACACGCGCCCACAGCGCACCCTCGCACGCCGCACAATCTCTCACGGCACCCTCACGGCACGCCTCGCGCGCCTCACGGCACCCTCGCGCACCGGCACGCCCCGCGCACGCATCCACACGCGCCCACAGCGCGCCCTCGTGCGCCGCACAATCTCTCGCGGCACCCTCGGGCACGCCCCGCGCGCCCGCCTCACGCCTGCCAGATCCCGCTCACCATCTTGTCGTTGCTCTCCACCCTCACGCGGGTGCCGATAGGCAGCTGCGGCGCGGGCTTCTCGTCGTCGTAGTAAAACAGGCGGTCGTCCTCCTCCTCGCCGGAGCCGAGGTTGACCATCATCGCGTGGCACCACAGCCCGTCGCGCTCGCACAGCTCCGGGGAGAAGCGGGTCAGCACGCCCACGGTTTCGCGCTTGCGTCCATAAAGCATGCGTTCGACGTGGCGCAGGTAGTCCAGCGCGGGCTTGGCCCACACGCCGAACAGGAACAGAAACGCCCCGCCGCCCAGCACCGTGAGCGCGGCCGTGGCCATCCACAGCGTATCGCTGCGCCGCATCTGGCCCACCACGAACAGCGTGATCCCCGCCGCCAGTCCGACGATCATCGGCACCAGCGCCAGCCCCAGCCGCTTTTTCCACAGCCGGCGCGCCTGGTCCTCGTCCTCACGCGTGTACATGGTTTCGCCTCACTGTTCGTCCCGGGTGTGGATGTGCTGCATCAGCTTGATCGTCACGAAAAACAGCGTCAGCACCACAAACACGCCCGCCAGCCCGCACACCGTGGTGATGAGGCCCTTGGTCATCAGGCTCATGCCTGCAAGACTCGCATTCGTCATCGTCATGCCCTCCTTCTTACCAGATGCCGCCCAGCAGCATGCTCACCAGAGAGATCACCATACCGCCCGCCACGATGGAGCCCAGCTGGCCGGACACGTTGGCGCTGATGGACTGCATCAGGATAAAGTTGTAGGGGTCCTCCTCCTTGGCCATCTTCTGGATGACCCTGGCGCTCATGGGGAACGCGGAGATGCCCGCCGCGCCGACCATGGGGTTGATCTTCTTTTTGCGGAATACGTTGAGCAGCTTGGCAAACAGCACGCCGCCCGCCGTGTCGAACACGAAGGCGAACAGGCCCAGCGCCAGAATCAGCAGCGTGTCCACGCGCAGGAACTTGTCGGCCACCATCGTGCCGCCGATGGTGATGCCCAGCAGGATCGTCACCAGGTTGGCCAGCTCGTTCTGGGCGGTCTTGCTCAGGCGGTCCAGCACGCCGCACTCGCGGATGAGGTTGCCGAACATGAGGCTGCCCACCAGCGGCGCGCTCATCGGCACGATGATGCCCGCCACCGCCGTCACGATGATGGGGAAGAGGATCAGGGCCAGCTTGCTGGCGCGCTCCTCGTTGTAATCCATGCGGATCATGCGTTCCTTTTTGGTGGTCAGCGCGCGGATGACGGGCGGCTGGATCACCGGCACCAGCGACATATAGCTGTAGGCGGCCACGCTGATGGGGGCCATGTAGTCCTTGAGGTTGAAGTGATTGGCCACGTAGAGGGTGGTGGGTCCGTCGGCGGCGCCGATGATGCCGATGGCGCTGGCCAGCCTGAGGATCAGGTTGTCATTGCCGGCGGTTTCGGGCAGCACCACGGGGATGAGCGCCAGCGACACAAGGAACGTGGCGAAGATGCCGAACTGCGCCGCCGCCCCGAAGAAGATCATCGAGGGGTCCTTGAGCAGGGGCGAAAAGTCGATCATCGCGCCCACGGCGATGAAGATGAGAATCGGGAACAGCTCGTTGGCGATGCCCGCGTTAAACAGCACGCTCAGAAACCCGTTTTCGCCCAGCACGCTTGCGGCGGCCTGCCCGCTCACCGCGTCGATCACGGGCGGCAGGTTGGCCAGAATCGCGCCAAAGCCGATGGGCAACAGCAGCGTCGGCTCGTAGTCCTTTTTGATCGCCAGATAGATCAGCACCCCGGCGATGACGAACATCACCAGCGTTTTCAGCCCTTCCACGGAAAACAGATACGTCACACCCGAAAACAGCTCACCCAGAATCAGCCCGATATCCAAGGCGGTTCCACCCCTTTTGTTGTTTTTCCTTTCCGGTTCGCATGGCCGCGAATCGGTCCTCATTATACCATCGCGGGCCGTCAAAGTCAAAGCGCCCCTGCTCCAAAACCGCTTTCTTGGCGCTCTCTTGACACCCCCTGCCGGCCCGCGGTTATTTCCTTTTTTTGTATTGCGTTTTTGATTAACATATGTTACAATAATAAAGGTTATTTCCATTTTATATCATCGCTGATGATTGTATGGGGGTATGTCGTGATGATCTCGCGCAGATGGCTTTCCCTGTTCCTCGTTCTCCTGCTGCTCCTCCCCGCCGCCGCGCTGGCGTCCTCAACCGCCGTGGTGAGAAACGCCACGACAGGCAGCGCCTACACGTCTCTTGCGGACGCCGTTTCCAAAGCCGCCGCCGGCGACACGCTTGAGCTGCTGGCCGACGTCAGCCTTTCCGCGCCGCTGACCATCGACACGAGCCTTACGCTGAATTTCGGCGCGTATACTGTCAGGCCGGATTCCAGCTTTGATCGGCCCATTCTTGTCACCGTCACGGCTCCGGTCACGCTCAAAGGCAAGACCGGCGGTATCGACATTACCGGCACTAAAGCAAAGTATTGTCTGGATGCCCGCAGCAGCCTGACCATTGAGTCCGGCCGCTATCTGTCCAATGCAGCCGTCATTCAGGCCGTCGGCGCACCCGTCACCGTCACGGGCGGCGAGCTTCGCGGCGGCGGCACGAAGGCCTACCACACCATCATTGCCTTCAACGCCCTTGCCCTTGCCGCCGGTGGCTCCAATGTCAAAAGCGTCATCACTGTCGGACAGAACGCCCGCATTTACAGCAGCACCGATGCCTGCGTCATGCTCTCCGGTTCCGATCTGATTGTGTCGGACAATGCCCTGCTGGAGGGCGTCTATGGCGTGAATATTTTCAACTACAACAACAATGAGTCCGGCGCCGTTTCCTCCTCCGTCACCATGACGGGCGGCACCGTTACGGCGACGAAGTATTTTGCGCTTTCCGGCAACAACCTTGAGTCCGCCCAGTCCAATGTGGTCATCACCGGCGGTTCCCTTTCCGCCCCTGCAGACTGCACGGCCATCTACTGGCCGATGGAGGGCACCCTCACCATCGGCGGCAACGCGACCGTGACCGGCGGCACCGCCATCGAGGCCAAGATGGGCACCATCACCATCAAAGACCAGGCGGTCATCACCGGCACGGGCGACTGGAACGAAAACGAGCCGGAAAACGGCGGTTCCTCCCCCGAAGGCTCGGCCCTGTTGCTGTCGACGCAGTTGTACGGTCAATATAACGGTCAGTTCATCGATTCTCCCAACCTGACCGTCCAGCTCAGCGGCGGCCGCCTCGTGAGCGGGAAAGGCAATGCCGTCACCGTATTCAACACCGAAACATACGACGTGCTCGCCTCTGTGGCCGTCTCCGGTGCGCAGCTGGAGGGCCGGCGTACCAGCCTGAAGGTCATCTCCCAGAGTGGTGCCACCAGCCGCTTCGGAGCTTCCGGCCTCACCTCCACCTCGGATCAGACCACCGTTTCCGTCTCCGGCGGCGCGGCTGCAGCCATCGCGGGCGATAACGGAAACGCCGTCCTTTTCTATCCCACGCTGGCCGCCGCCCTCGATGCCGCGACCGGAGAGGTGTTCGTCCTTTCCAACGACGGCCTGACGCTGGAAACCCTCACCAATCCCGACATAAAGCTCACCGTGGCGCCCGGCGTGGACCTGCGCGTGGTCTCCGGCGCAGACGGCTATACCCTCGTCCAAACCAAGAACCCTGACGGCAGCGTCACCTATGAGCTTTCCGATCAGATGGGCAAGCTCATGGCCCCCAGCGTGACCGCCTCCCTTTCCGGCGGCAAGCTCACCGCGACCGCTTCCTCGACCACCCAGGGCGCGACCTTCACCTACCAGTGGTACCGCGACGGCGCCCCCATCCCCGGTGCGACTGCCGCCACCTACTCTCCCACGCAGAAAGGCAGCTATCATGTGGAGGTGCAGGCCGCTGTGACGATGTCCTCCGGTACCGCGCTTTCTCCCATTGCCAAGAGCGTCGTAGTAGACTTTGATCCTACGCCTGCACCCACGCCCACGCCTGCACCCACGCCCACGCCCGCGCCTACAGCCTCTCCTACCGCAGCCCCCGCTCCCGCCGTCCCGCCCAAGACCGGCGACAGCATGCCCCTCGCGCTCTGCGCGCTGCTGGCGCTACTCTCCCTCGCGGCCCTCACGGCCCTCGCCGCGCGCCGCCGCCGTCATGGCTGATCTCCCAACCCACCCCCGGCGGGCACAATCCGTGCCCGCCGTTTTTTTGCGCCTCCACGCCCGAAAAAAATTTCTTTTTTCCCTTGCACAGCAAAAACCCGCCGGGCCTTTCTCAGCCCGGCGGGTCATTCCTTCCATCGGTACGCCCTTTTCTCAGTACTCCGTTTTTCCCTCGATCTCCGTGTATGCCTCAAACAGCTCAAGGCAACTCTCCCGCTCAAACTCGCTCACCGTCAGCAGGTCGTTTTCCCCCGCCAGGTACTCGTAGAATACCTCGTCCCGGAAGCCGATTTCGTCCGAGTCCTCGCGCGTGCAGCCGTAGTACACCACGGGGATGTTGGCCCACAGCGTGGCCCCCAGGCACATGGGGCAGGGCTCGGCGGTGGTGTAGAGCTCGCATCCCGACAGGTCAAAGGTGCCCAGGTTCCTGCACGCGTCCCGGATGGCCTCCATCTCGCCGTGGCAGGTGGGGTCCTGATTGACCACCACGCGGTTGTGCCCGCGCCCGACGATCTCGCCGTCCTTGACGATCACCGTCCCGAACGGCCCGCCGTCCCCGGCCTTGATCCCCGCGTAGGCCTCCTCCAGCGCCGCCTGCATGAACGCCTCCTGCGGCCCGTCCGCCGCCCCGGCGACGGCCTCCGCGTCCGCCTCCGCGGCCATGGCCGCGCCCGCGAGCGCGCACGCCAACGCCAGTGCCAGTGCCAGTCCCGCCTTTGCGCGCCCGCGCGCCCGATTCCGTTTCTTCATGGTTTCGCCTCCTAAAAATCGTTGCATCCGCGTCACTTCATCCACTTGCGCGCGCTCACGGTCTGGGGCGCGATGCCGGGCATCATGGTGACGCTGCGGTTTTTAATGACGTTGAGCACCAGGCCGATGCCGGCCATGTTGGTCACCAGATTGCTGCCCCCATAGCTGAGGAAGGGCAGGGGGATGCCGGTCACGGGCATGAGGCCGGTGGTCATGCCCACGTTTTCAAACACATGGAACAGCAGCATGGCCATCACGCCGATGATGACCATCTGGCCGAAGCGGTCCATGGTGTACCGCGCCAGATAGAGCATGCGCAGGATGATGAGCAGGTAGACCAGAATCACCAGCGCGCAGCCCACGAACCCGAAAGCCTCGCCGATGGTGGAGAAAATGAAGTCGGTCCAGTCCTCGGGCACGTAATCCAGCTGGCTGAACGCGCCCTGCACGAACATCCCGCGTCCGTTGAGGCCGCCGGAGCCGATGGCGATTTTGGAGTTGGTCACCTGATAGACGGCGCTTTCGTCCACCAGCGTGGGGTCGATGAAGCTGAGGATGCGTTCCAGGCGGTAGTTGTCCGCCCCGGTGGCCATCAGGTAGCCGTAGAGCAGCGCGAGGGCGGCGACGCCCAGGGCGATGGCGCCTCCCATGAGCTTGAGGCGCATGCCGCCGAAGTACATCATCACCCCGAAGAGGAAGATCATCACCAGCACGCTGCCCATCTCGCCCTGGGCCAGCGTGAGGGCCCAGGGGATGCCCATCAGCACGGCGACCTTGGCCGCGCCGCGCAGGTTGCCCATGGGGTCGGTTTCGGTTTCAAGGTATTTGGCGATCACGATGATGCAGGCCAGCTTCACAAATTCGGAGGGCTGGATCGTGTAGCCCCACAGCACGTCGATCCATGCCTTCACGCCCGCGGCCTGACCGCCCAGAGCGACCAGCAGCAGCCCGCACGCCACGTAATAGAACAGCGTGCTTCGCCTGCGGATGAACTCGTAGGGGAAATAGGTAATCACGCCCACCACCACCGGGGAAATCAGGAAAAAGATGGCCTGACGCATCCCGTAGTAGGAGGCGACGATGTAGTTGAGCAGCGTGCCCTCCACCTCGGAGGACGTGCTGAACGTGGCCACGGCCACGGACAGCACCCCGAAGCCGGCCAGTCCGAAGACCATCAGGGCCAGCGGCAGGTCAAAATGCGCCCTCGACCGGCGCGATTCATTGAGCATCATCCCGTTTCTTCACCTCGATACCGTCCGGGATCTTGTAATAGGTCAGGGTTGTAGGGGGCCGGCAGATGACCGGGGGATGCGGATAGTCCGGCGGCCGCGCCCGGCGACCGGTCCCGCGGACCGGGAGCCGCCGCCGCGCCCCTGCGCGGCAAGCCTCCGTCACGCGCCCGCCCCTTCCGGCGAGTCGCGCCCGGCAAGTCGCGCCCGACGAGCCTCGCCCGGCGGGTCGTGCCCGGCAGGCCGTACCCGGCGACCGGTCCCGCGGACCGGGAGCCGCCGCCGCACGTCTGCGCGGCAAGTTCCGTCACGCGCCCGCCTTTCCGGCGAGTCGCGCCCGGCAGGCCATGCCCTTCCGTCGCGCCCGGCGCCCGCCGCGCGCCGCGTCCCTTTAGGGACGCGGCCTGCCCGCCACGGGTTCAAATCAAAAACATAGAAACTGCATCCACCCGCGTTTCTTGCGACCTCCGGCCGCTCGAAACGCTTGCATTCTGTGCTGCGGCACAGGACTTGGGGCGCTGCCCCAAACCCCGGCAGGGACCTGAGGCCCCTGCACCCCGCTCATTTATACCCCTATCCCGACATTCCTTCCCCGCTGCCACCAGTGCAGCTTTCGCTCCATCGTCGGCATCGGCACAAACTCGCCCAGAAACCGCTGGGCAATCCGCTCCATGGCCTGCTTCGCAGGTCCTTCCGTATCCATGAAGCTCTCATGCCGCGCCGCCGCGGCCAGCACGGCCCGGTCCTCCGGCACATACCCCAGCAGGGGCACGTCCAGCGCCGAGGCCACCGCCTGCGGGCTGTACATCTCCCCGCGCGCCACCATGTCCGGCCGCACGCGGTTCACCACCAGCATGGGCCGGGGCAGCCCCGCGGCTTCCGTCAGCGCGATGGCGCGCTCCGCGTCGCGCATGGCCACGTCGTCGGGCGTGGTCACCACCAGCGCATGGTCCGAGGCGGGCAGCAGCGCGCTCACCCCCGGCCCGAGGCCGGCGGGCGCGTCCAGCAGCACATAGGCCATGCGCTTTTTCAATTTCTTGACAATGCGCTCCATCTCCCCGTGCCCCGCGTCGCCCGGCTGACCCTCCTGCGCGGCGGGCAGCAGCCACAGCGCGCCGTCCTCCGTGTGGCGGATCAGCGCGTATTTCAGCTTGCAGTCCTTGCGCGCCACGTCCAGCACGTCGTAGACCACGCGGCTGTGCAGGTTCATCAGCATGTCAAGGCTGCGCAGGCCCAGGTCCGCATCCACCAGACAGCAGGGCAGCCGCCTGCGCGCCAGCGCCATGCCCAGCGCCACGCTCACCGTGCTCTTGCCCACGCCGCCCTTGCCGGAAAGCACCGTCCATGCCTGACTCATGTTTCATCTCTCCCGTGCGCGTCACGGGGCCAGCTGGTTGCCGCCCGGGAACACGCTGCTTTGATTGTCGCGCAATGTTTTCTGGTCCATGTACCATCCCACGAATTCGCGGGCCGCCATGCTGGCTTCGCCCCCGCTGAATCCACTGGGGATGAACACCACCACCGCGATTTCCGGCTCCGTCACCGTGGTGGGCACGCCGTTCACTATCTCGCTTTCATAGGGGGCGAGCATAACGAACCAGGCGTTGTTTTCCAGGTCGATGGTGGTAACCTCGGCGGTTCCCGTTTTCGCGCAGACCATGTTGCGGTAGGCCCAGCTACGGAAGTACTTGGAGGCGGTACCGCTCTCGTCCACAACGCCCTTCATCCCTTCCAGAATGTAGGGCAGGTACTTCTCCGCGCCCTCGAACTCGTTGAACAGGCTGGGCGTGCGCTGGCTGACGATCTCGCCCTCGGGCGATGTGATGGAATCGACGATCATCAGGTTGTAGACCTTGCCGCCGTTGCCCAGCGCCGCGACGTAGCGGCTGACGGCCGCGGGGGTGAGCACCGTGATGGACTGCCCGATGGCGACCTGTACGGTCTGGGAGGGGCCCCACTTGATGTCGTTGAGGTAGTTGTAGGTATCGCCGATGATGCTCTGGGTGTAGACCATCTCGCGCGTCATGTTGAGCTCCTCCATGAGAATGGGGCGCATGTAGAGCAGCCAGTCGCCCTGCGCGGTGTTGACGGCCATGTCCATCAGGCGCTTGACGCAGCGGTCGAGGCGCTCGTCGTCGTAGGTGATGTTGCGGCTGGCGCCCTGGTTGCGCAGGTGGCGCTTGATGGAGTTAAACACGATGATGGGCACGGCGGTGTCCTGATAGGCCTCGCCCATGGCCTTGTCGGGGTCGTAGAGGCTGGTCTGGCAGCCCACGACGCTTCGCTGCTCGCCGGGCAGGTCGATGCCGGTCTTGCTGGTGAGGCCAAACTCGCTGGCATACTGGTACAGGCGGGTTTCGCCCAGGCGGTAGCCCAGCGTATAGAAGAAGTAGTTGCAGCTGTTGGACAGGCCCTGGATGATGGTCTGGCTCTGGTGCTTGTAGCGCTGGCCTTCGCTGATCCAGCACTTAGGCGCCTGGCTTTCCACGTTGGTGACCAGCATGAAGCGTCCCTCGTCGGAGATGGTTTCATCAACGTAGAGCTCGCCCTCCAGCATCGCGCCCAGGGCGGATACCATCTTGAAGATGGAGCCGGGGGTGCCGCGGGCGTGGATGTTGTAGTTCATCAGGACGTTTCGGCTGTCGGAGAGGATGGCGCGGCTCTCCGGCCCGGCGGCGACCAGGGCGTTTAAGTCAAAGGTCGGATAGTTGGCCATGGCGAGCACGCGGCCCTCCATGTCCACCACCATCATGGCGGCGCGCTCGGCCAGGGAGAGGGGATATTTGTCCCATGAGCGGCTGAGGATGTCGTCGCGGTTTTTCTCCAGCCACGTCGCGTCCATCAGCTTTCCCTCCTGCACCGAGCGGGTGGAAGCCACGTTCTCGGCCAGCGCGCGCTCGGCCTGCTGCTGATAGCTGGCCACGATGGTGAGCTTGACGTTGTTGCCGTCCTCAGGCTCGGTGTAGCTCAGCTCGCGGGTCACCTTGCCCACGCTGTTGCGCTCCACCTCGCGGTAGCCCTGGCGCAGGTCGCTGTTCTGCGTCAGCCAGTCCTCCATGGAGGCCTCGATGCCGTCCACGCCGATGGTATCGGAGTACTTGTAGCCCTTCTCCTTGAGTTCCAGCCACTTTTCGGTGGAGGGGATGGCGCCCATGTAGCCGATCACCTGCGAGGCCAGCGTGCCGCGCGGGTAGACGCGCTTGGTGCCCATGGCGATCTCCATGCCCGGCAGCGTCATCGACCGGGTTTCGATCTCGATGACGGTTTCATAGGGCACGTCCTCGGCGATCACGATGGGCTGGGAGTTAAAGAGGTTCATCTGCATTTCGGAGTAGACGGCCATGACCTTGAGCATGGTTTCCTCATCCAGCACCATGTCCTCGACGTACGTCGCCGGGTCGGAGCTGGCGGCCTTGCGCGCGTCGGCCTCCTCCTGGGTGTTGGCGATCTTGTAGCGCTTCTTGAGCTGGTTCAGGCAGCTCTCCGGCGTGGGATAGCCGGTGGCGCTCAAGTTGGTCATGTAGTGGTTGCTGCGCCACTGGTTTTCACGGGTCTGGAGGACGGAGTCGCTCACGCCGCTGCCGAAGTTGAAGATCCACTCGTTCGTCTCCGGGTCGCGCTCGATCACGAAATCGACGTCCAGCTCGTTGCCGTTGCGCTCGATAATCTCGACCGTCTCCACGATGCTCTGCGTCAGCTCGCGGTACTGCGCGGCTGAATTCTGGCTCGCGTCGCGGTAGAAGGTCACGTTGTAGATGTCCGCGTCACGGGCCAGAATGACCGCGTCCGCGTCGGTAATCATGCCGCGGCTGCCGCGCAGCGTGATGGTGGTGGTGCGGCTGCTCTCGGCGCTGTCCACATAGGTTTCGCTCTCCACCACCTGCAGGCGGAACACGCCCGTGAGCAGATAGGCGAACATGCCCAGCGTGATCACCAGAAATACCAGATAGCGGGCCCCCAGGTTGTACCCCTGACGGTCCTTGGGGTCCTTTGTGCGTCTGCGCATAATACACCTCCCTGACGGTCGCGGCGGAAAAGCCCGGCTGCGCCGGTCTCAGACCGTTGAAAAACCCATGGTTTTGGAAAGAGCCGCGTTTCTTGCGTCCTTCGGACGCTCGCAACGCTCACGAAAAATGCTGCGGCATAAGGCTTTGGGGCTCTGCCCCAAACCCCGGCAGGGGGATGATCCCCCTGCACCCCGCACTTTGTCAGCAGCCTGAGCCCGCCTGCGCCGGTCTTTTCCGCCGGGCGAAAGCTACCTCGCTTTCGCAAGTTTGTACACCCCCAGCCACCACCGGATCGGGAATTGGATCACCGCCGCGATGGCCGCGGTATACAGCACGCACACCAGCGCCCGGCCGAAATGCCCCCCGTCGAGGGCCACGCCGCTTAAGTACACGTAGATCAGGTTCACACCCTCAAACACCGCGGTGCTCAGCGCCGCGCACAGGGGGGTGCGGATGTGGGGGTTCCACTGGCGGGCGCGGCGGCCGGCGGCGCGTTCCTCCTCAAGGCGGCGTTCGCTCTTGTCGGAGAAGGCCAGCGCGCCCAGCATGCAGCACACCGGGTAGAGGATCAGCGCCAGATAGTCCAGCATCGGCAGCATGATCTCCAGCAGATACCCCACCGTGAGGGACATCAGAAACGTGTATTTTCGCCCCAGGCCGACCGTCGCCACGGCGATGATCGCCAGGGCGAGGCTGGGCGCGATGTCCCAGATGGACAGGTACTCCGCCGTGGTCGCCTGAAGCAGGTAGGCCAGAAGCGTCAGCACCGATACCTTGAGCAGCTTGCTTAGCACCGCTTAGTCCTCCTCCACCGACAGATCCAGCGGCGGCGGCGTGGGGCTGGGCGTGGCCGTCGGCGGCAGGGTAAATCCGTAGCTCATGTCCGTGGCCGCCGCGTCGGGCACCTGGTACTCGTAGCTCTCGCCGGGTTCGGGGGTGGACTCGGTGGGCGCCGGGGTCACGAGCACCTCCTGCCCGTCCTCGCCCACGGTCACGGTCGGACCGGGCGTGGGGCTGGGCGTGGGCGTGGGCGCGAGCTGGTAGAAGTCGCTGCCGATCTGCACCGTAGGCACGGGCACGGGCGAATCCAGCGGCGTGAAGCTGATGCCCTCGTCGGTCGAGGCGCGCTCCTCCACCGCCTGCGCGGCCGGCTGATAGCGCAGCACGATCACGTATTCGATGTGCTGAAAGTCCGCCTGCGGCTCCACCACGACGAACTGCTTGTTGCTCTCCATCCCGCGCGTGCTCTCGCGCACGGTGCCGATGGGGATGCCCTTGGGGAAGGAGCGGCCGTCGTTGAGGTCGCCCACACCGCTGGTCACGACCACGTCGCCGGGGCGGGGCAGGTTGTCCTCCGGCAGGTAGTACATGCGGCAAAGGGGCGTGCCGTCCACGCCCAGCGTGCCGCGCACCGTGCCCTGATCGCGCGAGGACTGGATGAGCGCGGCGATGGAGGCCTCGCTGTCGATGATGGTGCGCACGGTGGATTTGGTGGGGGTCACGTTGTAGGTGTAGCCGACCATGGCGCCGTCCATGGTGACGGCCATGTAGTCCTCCACCCCGTCGTTGGACCCCTTGTTGATGGTAAAGACGGAGAAATAGTTGCCGCTCTCCCGGCCGATGACGGTGGCCACGAGGGGGTTAAGGCTTTCGTTGACGGAGATCTCGTCGTAGAGGTTTTCATACACCGACAGCTTGTGCTGCATCTCCTCGGCGAGCATCGCGTCGTAGACGAGCTGTTCGTTCTCGGTCTTGAGCCGGTTGTACTCCAGCTCGATGCGGGAGCGGAGCTTGAGGGTATAGAGGTAGTCCACCACCCAGTCCACCACGGCGGAAAAGCCGCTCTGCAGGGGGGTCATCACCGCCGATACGCCCTCCTCGGGCACGGCCAGCACGTCGTAGCCCGTGATGAGGGCCAGAAGATGCGTGGCCGCCAGCCCCATCAGGCCCACCACCAGCGCGATGATCAGCACCCGGCGCAGGATGCGCCTGAGGCGGCTGTCCTGGGGGCGCCTGCGTTCGGTTTTGGGTACCTTTAGCTTCATGCCTGACCTCCCGTATGTCGAAAAAGCTCGCCTGCGGCGATCTTTTCCGCCAGGTTTGCGCCGGCCGCCTACTACGTCAACGGCTTCGCCGTTGACTTCGCCGGGCGGCGGCCGGCGTAAGGAATGTTTGCGCCCTTGGCGCAAACTCCCCGCCCGCCCGGCGGAGCCGGGCGATACGAATGCACTTTAGAGGGGACGGAGGGAAGCGTCAGCCCAGTGGGCTGTTGCCACCGAAGGTGGCAAAGCGACCCGAAGGAGTCAACCGAAACGAGCGGCGGACGCGGCCAGCGGCCGCCGCGACGATTGAGGTTGCGGGTCTGCAGCCCTCCAAACCTCCCGGAGAAGGTTTGCCAGCCGTCAGTGTTCAGCCCGCCGGCAATCCTCCAAATGTTTGCGTCCGCCCGGCCGGCAGCCGTCAGAACGGCTTGAGGAAGCTGGTGCGGCCCAGGTGCTCCAGAAGCTCGTAGTTTTCGATGATGTTGCCCAGGCCCAGGGCGGCGCAGTCCATCGGCTCCTTGGACAGAAGCACCGGGATGCCCAGCTCGCTTGCGATCAGCTGGTCCATGCCGTAGAGCAGCGACCCGCCGCCGGTGAGGTAGAGGCCGTTGTGCATGATGTCGGCGGCCAGCTCCGGCGGGGTGCGCTCCAGCACCCACTTGATCGCGCCGAGGATGGCCATGCACGGCTCGTGCAGGGCCTCGTAGATCTGGGTGGAGGTGATTTCGGTGGTCTGGGGCAGGTTGGTGACCATGTCGCGGCCGCGGATGCGGGCGCGGCGCTCGTCGCGCAGGGGAAGCGCGGAGCCCAGGTCCAGCTTGACCTCCTCGGCGGTGCGGTCGCCGATCAGGATGTTGAACTCCCGCTTGATAAAGTCGATGATGGCCTCGTCCATCTTGACCCCGCCCACGCGCACCGAATGGCTGATGACCACGCCGCCCAGCGAGATGACCGCCGCGTCGGTGGTGCCTCCGCCGATATCGACGACCATGCAGCCGTTGGGGTCAAAGACGGGCAGCCCGCTGCCCAGCGCCGCGGCGAAGGGCTTTTCCACCAGCAGGACCTTGCGGCTGCCGGCGTACTTGGCGGCCTCGCCCACGGCGCGGCGCTCGATGGCGGAGATCGAGCACGGGTAGCTCAAAAACAGGCGCGGCTTGACGAGGTAGCTGGAGCCGATGGCCTTGCGCATGAAGTACTGAATCATGATTTCGGTCATGTCAAAATCGGTAATCACGCCCTCGCGCATGGGCCTGACGGCCATCACGCCCTCGGTGGTGCGGCCCAGCATGATCTTGGCGTCGTCGCCGACGGCGCGCACCTTGCGCTCGTTCCCGGCGTCCACCACCACGATGGTGGGTTCGCTGATCATGATGCCCTTGTGCTTAACGTAAACCAGCGTGTTGCTGGTGCCCAGGTCCACGCCCAGGTCATGCGCCACAAAGCCCATCGGTCAATCTCCGTTCCGTCCCGCCGCGTTGGCGGCATATTTGGAGTCATACCAGTCCCTGATTTCGCTCTCGCTGCGCAGGGGGATGTCGAATCCCGCCTGCCAGAGCAGCTGCGTCACCATCGCCAGCGGCAGGCCGATCACGCCGGTGGGGCTGCCCTCGATGCGGCTGACGAACGCGCCCGCAATGCCCTGCAGGGCGTAGCCGCCGGCCTTGTCCATGGGTTCGCCGGTATCGACATAGCGCTCGATGAGCACATCCGGCAGCGTGATGAACGCCACGCGCGTGATGGAGGCGTCATACAGCTCCGACCCGTCGGGGCGGCGCAGGCACACGCCCGTATAGACGTGATGGGCGCGGCCGCTGAGCATTTTGAGCATGCGCACGGCGTCGTCCCGGTCCTTGGGCTTGCCCAGATAGTTTTTGCCCACCTGCACCATCGTATCCGCGGCGAGAATGTAGCGGCCCTTGACCTTGCGGCTGAGCATGAAGGCCTTTTTGCGGGCCATGTCCAGCGCGCGCCACTGGCCCTCGCCCTCGGCGAAGAACTCGCTGAGCTCCGAGGGGATCACCTCAAAGGGCACGCCGAAAAACTCCATCATGGCCCTGCGCCTGGGCGACCCCGATGCCAGGATGATCTTTTCGTCCTTGCCCGGCTTCATGGGCGCGCCCTGTTCCGTCCTGTCCGGCCCCTTCATCGCACCCGGCTCCTTTCCCGCCATAGCGCTCGTGTTAAGATAGGTTACAACAGTTTATTATAGCACAGTTTCCTCCCCCTGGGAAGCGCGCCGCCCCTTTTCCGGGCCGCACGCTTGTAAAAATCGCGGGCGGGGGCGGCGTTTCGCGCCCGTTCCGTTCATGCCGGACGCCCGTATTGCCCACGTTTTCCTTGACAGCGCCCCCTCCGCCCTGTCGCCTGCGCTGCCTGCCCTGCCGGGCTGGAGCGCCGCGGCGGCCCTGCGCGCAGGCCCTGTCCGTGCGCACGCCGCCGGGCACGCGCCCCCCTCCGCCGTCTTGACAAACCCCTTTCCCGCGGCTATCATAAGAAGGATTCCAACCGGTTCCAACCTAAATGTAATGAGGGGAGATTTGCACCATGTCGGCTCTCACCATGGACAAGCTGGTGGCCCTGTGCAAGGGGCGCGGCTTCATCTATCCCGGCAGCGAGATCTACGGCGGCCTGGCCAACAGCTGGGACTACGGCCCCCTGGGCGTGGAGCTCAAGAACAACGTCAAGCGCGCCTGGTGGCAGAAATTCGTGCAGGAGAACAAATATAACGTGGGCCTGGACGCGGCGATCCTGATGAACCGCGAGGTCTGGGTGGCCAGCGGCCACGTGGGCGGCTTCAACGACCCGCTGATGGACTGCCGCGCGTGCAAGGCGCGCTTCCGGGCCGACAAGCTCATCGAGGACTTTACGCAGGGCGCGGAGACGGGCGACGGCTGGACCAACGCCGAGCTGGAAGCCTACATCAACGAGCACGACATCGTCTGCCCGGTCTGCGGCAAGAAGGACTTCACCGGCATCCGCCAGTTCAACCTCATGTTCAAGACCCACGCGGGCGTGACCGAGAACGCCACCAACGAGATCTACCTCCGCCCGGAGACGGCGCAGGGCATCTTTGTGAATTTCCAGAACGTCATGCGCGCCACGCGCAGGAAGCTCCCCGCGGGCATCGCGCAGATCGGCAAATCCTTCCGCAACGAGATCACCCCCGGCAACTTCATCTTCCGCGTGCGCGAGTTCGAGCAGATGGAGCTGGAGTTCTTCTGCAAGCCCGGCGAGGACCTCGAGTGGTTCAGCTACTGGCGCACCTTCTGCCGCGACTGGCTGCTCAGCCTGGGCCTGAGGGAGGAAAACCTGCGCCTGCGCGACCACGAGCCGGAGAAGCTGGCCTTCTATTCCAAGGCGACCACCGACTTTGAGTACCTCTTCCCCTTCGGCTGGGGCGAGCTCTGGGGCGTGGCGGACCGCACGGACTACGACCTCACCCGCCACCAGGAGCACTCCGGCAAGAGCATGGAGTACCTCGACCCCGTGACCAACGAAAAGTACGTGCCCTACTGCATCGAGCCGTCTTTGGGCGTGGACCGCATGCTCCTGGCCTTCCTCTGCGACGCCTGGGACGAGGAGACCCTCGAAGGCGGCGACGTGCGCACGGTGCTTCACCTGCACCCGGCGCTGGCGCCCTACAAGTGCGCGGTGCTGCCCCTGCAGAAAAACAAGCTCGGCGCCCTGGCCACCGAGATCTACGAGAAGCTCTCCAGGCACTTCATGGTGGAATACGACGAGACCGGCTCCATCGGCAAGCGCTACCGCCGCCAGGACGAGATCGGCACGCCCTTCTGCGTGACCGTCGATTTCGACACCGTCGAGGACGGCACCGTGACCGTGCGCGACCGCGACGCGATGACCCAGGTCCGCGTCAAGGCGGACGACCTGCCCGCCTTTATCGGGGCACGGCTGGCGTTCTGACCCCGCCTGACGGCGGGCGTCGGAAAAGCCCGGCCTCCGCGATCTTTTCCGACCGGGCTTACGAAATGTTTGCGCCCAGGGGCGCAAACTCAGACCGTTGCAAAACCACGTATTGGGAGAGAGCCGCGTTTCTTGCGTCCCGGTTGCTCAATCATTCGCGCTTCCCTGCCTTTCGCAAATATCGGCGTTCTGCGCGCGGTCAGCGCGCAGAACGCCGATATTTGCGAAAGGCAGGGAAGCGCGAATGATGGAGCAACCGATGATCCCCCTGCGCCCCGCGCCTTGTCAACCTCCTGCGCCCGCCCGGCTTTGCCGGGCGGCGCTTTTTTGTGCCCTTTCCATTCCCCGCGGAACGTGATACACTATACGCAGCCATTTTTCCCCGCCGCATGAAAGGAGCGCCCGCATGCGCATCGCCCAGATCAATGTCGTCGCCTCGCTGAGCACGGGGCGCATCGCGGTTTCCCTGTGCCGCACGGCCATGCAGGCCGGTCACCGCGCCCTCATCTGCCATTCGCGCGATCACGCGCCCGCCGACGTGCCCAGCTATGTCGTCGGCAGCAAGGCGGAAACGCTGCTGGACCTGGCCCTGACCCGGCTTACCGACCGCGCGGGCTTTTTCAGCCGCTACGCCACCCGCCGGCTCATCCGCCAGCTGGAGGCCTACAAGCCCGACCTGGTGCACCTGCACAACCTGCACGGGTATTACCTCAATCTCCCCATGCTCTTTGCCTGGCTCAGGAAGCACGACCTGCCCGTGGTGTGGACCCTGCATGACTGCTGGGCCTACACCGGCCACTGCGCCTACTACACCATGGCGCGCGGCGCGGAGCCGGTGGACGGCCGCCGCCGCCGGGCCGGCCGGGAGGACCGCCTCGGCTGCGACCGCTGGCTTGGGGGCTGCGGGAGATGCGTCCGGCGGCATGCCTATCCGTCCAGCTGGTTTCTGGACCAGAGCGCGCGCAACTGGCGCGACAAGCGGGAGCTGTTCTGCGGCCTCAGGCACATGGTGCTCACCACCCCCAGCGAGTGGCTGCGCGAGGAGGTCAAGCGCTCCTTTCTCAGCGGCTATCCCGTCTATGCCCTGCCCAACGGCGTGGACCTGACCGTTTTTCAGCCCTGCTCGGACGAGCAGTTCATGCGCGACGTGGTGCGCTTCTACGGGCTGGAACGGTCGGGGGGCCGCCGCCTGGTGCTCAGCGCCGCGGCCGTGTGGGACGAGCGCAAGGGGCTGGACGACCTGATTGATCTGAGCGAGGCGCTGGGGCCGGAGTATTGCGTGGTGGCCGTGGGTCTGGACGAATACCAGATCGCCTCGCTGCCCAAAAACACGGTGCTGGGGGTGAAGCGCACGGGCAACACGGCGGATCTGTGCGCCCTCTACACCGCCGCCGACGTGTACCTCAGCGCCAGCCACGAGGAAAGCATGGGCATGACGCTGGTGGAGGCCCTGGCCTGCGGCACGCAGGTCGTGTGCTACGACGCGACCGCCATGCCCGAAATCGTGACCGACGAGGTGGGCGAGGTCGTGCCCCTGGGCGATATCGCCGCCCTGGCCGACGCGGTGCGCCGCCTGTGCGCCGCCCCCCGCAGCGCCGACGCCTGCCGCGCCCGCGCCGCCGATTTTGAGGCGGGCAAGTGCTTTTCCGCCTATCTCAAGCTCTATGAAAACATGTACCGCCACAGCCCCGCCTGGCAGGCGGCGCTGGAGAAGGCGGCAGGGAAAGCCCCGGCCGGGGGCGAATGATATTTTCAAATAAGCCCTACACGAAAGGAGAGATGCGCATGGTCCGGCGGATGCTGCTGGCGCTGCTTTTGTGCGCCGCTCTGCTGCTCACGGCGTGCGGCCTGCCCGGCGCGCTGGACGCCTTTTCCGGCGCGGACAGCGCATCTGCCGCGCCGGACCTGCGCCTGCTGGAATGGCCCGCGATGAGCGGCGCCGTCCCCGACGAAACGGAGGCTCCGGCGTCCGGCGCGCCCCTGCTGGTGGACCTGTGGCTGGACGCCTCCCAGGTGATGGGCGGCATCAACATCCATGAGGAGAGCGTGTACCCCCACTTCAGCCGCAAGTACCGCGAGGGCGGCTTCCATTACCGCTACGGCTCGCAGGTGGGCATGTACGAGGGCGTGCTGCGCTGCCTGCTGGCCGCCGCCGAGGGCTCGCGCGTGCGGGTGCTGCGCGCGGGCAACGAGCGCCTGCCGGATGAAACCCTTGACGCGCTGGCCGGGTCCGGCGCGGAGGCGCGCGCCTCCGTCACGCGCGACCTGCTCACCTGCGCCGTCAACCCCCTGCCCTCGTTCTTTGCGGGCCTGTCCGCCGAGGACATGGAAGGCTCGTTCTACGACCTGGGCACGCCCATGCTCAACCGGCTGCGCTCGCTGGACGCCTCCTCGCTGGAAAACCCGTCGCTGGCCCCGGCCATGGCCGACGCGCTGGATGCGCAGATCGCCGCCATCCAGAGCGGGGAGACGGACGGCTATGTGGCGGACGGCGGCGCGGACGCGCCGCTCATGTACGCCCTGGAAAACCTCGATTTCACGCGCCTGTCCGTCATCACCTGCGACCCGGCCACCTTGCGCCGCCTGTCCACCGTGGAGGCGGACGGCACGCCCGTCGATGCCGTGACCGAGCTGCTCAAGGCGCGGGGCGTGTTTGACGCGGGGCTGTGCGTTCAGCTCTACGCCTTTGTGCTGGACTATATGGGGCAGATGTCCTCCTTCGGCGCGGCGGATTTTGCCGAGCCGCTTCTCTGGGGCCGGCTGGATTACGACAACGCCGCTCAGAACTCCGATCAGGCGCTGCCCATGCCGCGCACGCTTATCATGCTGGTGGTGGGAACGCCCGCGCAGGTGGACCGCTACACCGCGCTGCTGGACGAAGGGCTGGCGACCTCCGAGGCGCTCAAGGGCCTGCGCGGCCCTCAGGAGGGCCAGCTCACCTATACCGCGGACGGCCAGACCGTCACGCAGCAGCCCTTCGGCTTTGAATCTTTCTCCGCGCGCATCGAGCGGCCCGGCTGGACCTGCCTGACCCGGCTTAGCGAGGGCGCGGCGCTGTCCGTATCCGGCTGCACGCTCGAAACCGACGGGCAGGCCGCCACGGTCACGCTGGACGGCGATTCCTCCGGCGCGTCGGTGACGGTGTCGCTGCCCGTGACGCAGGAAAGCGGCGCGGCGACCGCGGACCTGAGCGGCCTCACCGCCTCCGTCTCGGTGGAGGCGGCGCTCATTCTGACCGATACGCTGCCCACCACGGCGCAGGCCGGGGAGGGGCAGGTCATCGCGCTTCGGGATACGCAGTACGTCTTTACCCGCGAGGACGAGGCCTTCCAAAGCGGCGGGCGGCAAAATCCCTTCAGGATCGCCGCCGTGGCGCCGGAGGACGGCGGCGCGCGCCTTTCCATCACCGTCTCGGCGGACGAAGCCGCGCTCGCGCCGGGCTATTACCGCGTGCTGGTCAGCGCGGACCTCTCCGGCGCGCAGGTCGAATGGGAGGATGTCCCCTGGGCCGCCGCCCTCGGCGTGCGCCTGACCAACGAGCAGATTTCCACGTGGGAGCAGTTCGCCGAGGCGGTGCATACCTATGACGGCGACAGCACCGGCGTGCCCCGCCAGCTTCAGCACGCGTGGGGGCCCGTGAACGAATCCGGCTATCACGGCCTGCCCATCCCGGACTTCCCGCCCGTGATGCGCGCGCCGGGCCTTGAGGAGCTGATCGCCCAGCTGCGCGCGGCCGCCAATGTAGATGAGACGCCTCTGGTGCGCTATGAGTTTGACGTATTCGTGCCCGCCGGGGCATGGGAAGGGGGCGTATGAGCATGCCGTCCGCCGTGCGCCTGCGCTGGTCCAACCGGGTGAAATGCCTTGTGTGCTATCTGGTCTGCTTTGCCCTGCCGCTTTTGTGGCAGGCCGCGGCCAGCCTCTGGATCTACCCCCTCAAGCTGACGGGCACCGCGCCCAACGTGGCGCTGCATCTGCAAGCGGCTCTGCCCTTTTCCCCCGCGCCGCTGGACGCGCTGGCCCGGTCGGGCGAAGCCGCCGCCGCAACGCCCGAGGCCCTGCGCGCCGCGCTTTTCTCCCGCGAGCAAAGCTGGCTCTGGTTTCTGGCGGCCTGCGCGCTCGCGGCATGGCTGATTACGCTGGCGGTGCAGCTTCTCTGGCGCGCCGGGCAGCGCTCCGCCATCCAGCCCGTGCGGGCGACCCGCCGGGCCATCCGCACCTACCGCCTGACGCTCCTGTGGCTCTGCGCGGTCAACGCGGCCTTTGCCGCTGTGGTCTGGCTGGCGGGCGTCCGGTGGATTCCCGGCCGCACCGGGTGGGATCTGGCGGCGTATTTCGGCTGCTACGCGCTCAACGTGCTGGCCGCCGCCGCCGTGTCGCGCCTGGCCGCGCCGCCCGCCATCAGCGGCCGCCACGCCTTCTTTAAGCGGCTGTAAAGATTTCAGGAAGGGAGGCCTGCGCATGGGCCGGTATGTGATCGCCGTGGGCGGAACGGGCAGCAAGGTGCTGGAAGCCATCGTCTACGCCGCGTGCGCGGACGCTTTTTCCGCGCCCGGCGAGGGTCCGCTGCCCGCTCTGGACCTGCTCTCGGTGGATGTGGACGCCTCCTGCGGCAACACCACTCGTGTTAAGCGCGCCGCCGAGGCCTACGAGGAGGCCCGCGCCGCGCTGGCGGCCTCGCCCTGCGAGCACGCCTGCTTTCACACGCGCCTGTCCATCAGCCGGTGGAGCATGAATCTCAGCCGCCGCGCCGCCTCCGTCCGCCAGATGGCCGCGCGCCACGCGCTGGACGGGCTGCTGGCCCGCACGCTGTTCACCCGCGCCGAGGCCGATCTGGAATACAGCGAGGGCTTCCGCGGGCATCCCGATCTGGGCGTATTGTTCTTTGCCGATCTGCTGGGGGCGCTGGAGGACATGCGCGCCCAGGGCCAGCCCGACGAGCTCAACGCCATGGTGGACCGCATGCGGGCCGATCTGGACCGGGGCGAGACGGTTCAGGTGCTTCTGACCGGCAGCATCTTCGGCGGCACGGGCGCGAGCGGCATCCCCGCCGTCAGCAGGTACCTGCGCCACCGCTTCGCCGGGGATACGGACCGCTTCGTGATGGGCGCGGTGCTGATGCTGCCCTATTACCGCGTCCCCCCCGCCCAAGTGGACACGGAGCGCGAAATCGCCGTCTCCAGCGACGAGTTTCTGGACAAGGCGCGCACGGCGCTGCAATACTACGGCATGGAGGGCATGGTCAGGAACGGCGCGGAGGACGCCTCCGGCGTCTTTGACGCGGCCTACCTGCTGGGCCTGCCGCCGGAGCACTTCGTATCCGCGCGGCTGTATTCCACCGGCTCGCAGAGCCAGGAAAACGACGCGCACATGCTGGAATGGCTGGCGGCGCGCTGCGCCGCGCGGTTTTTCTCAACGGGCTTCCGGGGCGATCAGGCGCACAACATGGACTGCTACTACTATCAGTGGCACACCCCGCATTTCTGCTGGGACAGCTTCGACACCGACGCGGCCCTCTACCGCGCGCGCTACGGCGCGCTGATGAAGGCCGCCGCCGTCTACGTGACCGAGTGCTACCCCGCGCTGCGCGCCTTCCTGTGCGACGGGCGGCGTTCGCTGGGGCGGGTGGGCTACCTCGCCGCGTTCTTCCGCCGCAGCTATCCCGCCTCCGCGCGCGCCCGGCTGGGCGCGCGGCTGGACGGGGTGTACCGCTTCTTCGCCTTCTATATCAACTGGATGCATCAGGTGCTCCACACGCTGCCGCCCGCCTTCCGCCTGCCCGCAGAAGGGGAGGGAAACGGCCTGATGGACGCCGCCACGCTGGACGCGCTGCACGCGGCGCTGGCCGCTCTGGGCAGTGGCAGGCCCGACGAAGCGGCCTGCCGTCAGGTGCAGCGCGGGCTGGAGCGGCTGGTCCTGTCCCCCGTGCCCGACCGGCGCGACATGGCGCGCGTGGTGAGCGCGCTGGGCGGCGGCGCGCGCGCAGGCGGCCCGGATGAGGCGCTGGCCGCCTTCCTGGACACGCTGCTGGCCGCCGTGATGGAGGACCTTTGACCGTGGAAGGAGGGACGCGCCGTGCGCGGCGACCGTGAAGAAAAGCAGGCGCTGGACCGCCAGACCGCCTACCTGACCTTTTTGCCCCCGATGGACGAGGGCTTTCATACGGGCTACCACACCGCGCCCGGCATCGTGAGCGACCACAATCAGCGCCCGCGCGAATGGCTGGAAAGCCTGGCCCGCTACCTGCAAACGCCGGGCATCGACGTGAGCTATTCCATCCCCGACGTGCTCAGCGCCGAGCAGCAGCTGCGCCGCCTTTCGCGCCTGACGCCGGAGCGCGCCCTGGCCCATCCCTCGATGGCGGCCTGGCGCGCGGTGCTGGCCCTGCTGCTTCTGTGGGATACCTGGCCGCAGGACGGCGCGTGGCCCGCCTTGGAGCTGGTGCGCCTCTCGGACGGCGGCACGGCCTTCTCCGCCTCGGTGACCGCCGCGCTCTCCCCCGCCCGCGCCCCGGACGGGCTGTGGGCGTTCACGCTGCGCGGCGAGGGCATCCCCGCACGGCCCGTCGCCCTTCTCTCCCGCGCCATGGCCGTGGTGCCCGCCGCCGACCCCGGCGACCTGAGCCCCCTGCTGCCGCCCTGCGTGACGTGGTATGACCGCGCGGAGCGCCGCTTCCTCGACCCCTGCGCATGCCTTTGCGAGCGCGACGCCGCGTTCCTGGCCGCGCGGCTTACGCTTTTGTGCCGCCTGAACGAGCAGCCCTCGCTGCGCAGCCCCCTCTACGATCCCGCGGCGGGCCTGTGCGGCGTGCTGCGCCCGTTTCTTACGGACATCTCCCGCGCGCGCGGCGCGTGGCGCGACCTGCTTTCGCGGGGCGACGCACAGGCGCTCGACGATCTCCGCACCCGGATTCTGGCCGCCCATACGCTGGCTGACACGCCCGCCGGGGTCCGGGAAGAAACGCTGCATCCGCAGGAGGCCGACCCCGCCGCCAACCCGCTTCTTCGCGTGGTGCTGGGCCCCGTGCCTCCCGCCGCGGAGGGCGGCGGCTGCGTCCTGTATTCGCTGGACGGCACGGCCTTTGCCCGCCGGTCCGCCTTCTGTCTGGCCGAGCCCGCGCGCAGCCCCGGCGAAGCGGACGCGCTGGCGCGCCTGAAACGGGAGCTTTCGCTGCTGGAGCGTTACGACGCGGGCTGGCGCAGGCGCGCTTCGATCACGTTGCGGGAGCTGGCGGAAGCCTCGCAGGACCGCCCCGGCCTGTGGCCGCGCCTGCCCGGCCTGCTCAAAGGCTGGGCGGACGAGCTGGACCGCCGGCCCGAAGATGCGGGCTTCACCCTTGAGGTGACCTATCCGCTGGACGGCCGTCCCGCCGCCCTCTGCGCCCTGCTTGGGGACGCGCTTGGCATGGAGGACGCGGCGCTGGTGGAGGCCCCGCTTTCCGACGCGCTCCTCCTGCTGGACGGCCCGCCGCCCTTCGCGGACGAGGCGCTCCATACGGCCTGCCGCGTGGTGCTGGGCGCGCGCACCTGTTATGCCGTGCCCCCGCTCTCGCCCGGGCTGTGCGCCTTTCTGACGGACGCCGCCGACGCGGACGAATCCGGCGCGCCCCGGCTGGACCTCTCCGGCCTGCGCTTTCTGCCCGCTGCGGACGGCCGCTCCGTCGAGGCGTGTCTGCGGCTGCGCCGCCGTGTGCAGCGGGGCGAAACGGCGGCGGAAAGCGCCGTCACCTTCCGCCGCACCTATGTCCTGAGCGACGCGCTGCAAACCGGCGCGGCCTTTGTGCTGCCCGCCGGGGAGGCCCCCTACGTGGCCGTATGGCCCAATGTGCGCCTTTCGCCCGGCCTGTGGAAGCGCTATTTCGTCCATGCCCACCGCCCGCAGAGCGTGGAGGTATGGGCCCTGAGCGCCGGGGGCTGGACGCAGGGCGAGCTGCGCTCCGCCTCCGGCTTCGCATGGCGCAACACCTGCGTGGACCGCTTCCCGGCCTTTGTGGCGCTCCGGCGCGGCGCGCTCTCTCTGGGCGCGCTGCTCAACGACGCGCCCCGCCGCCTTTTGCGCCATGAGCCCGCGGCGGCCATCGCCATCGACTTCGGCAGCATCTCCACCACCGTCATGCTCCGGCAGGACGGCCGCGTGCAGCCCGCGTCTCTGCCCGAATGCCTGCACCGCACGCTCCTTTCGCCCGCCCCGGACGACGGCGCCCGCCTGGCCGACGAATTTCTGCCCGATACGGTGCTTCTGCCCGGAAGCGCCGTCGAGGCCACCTATTACAGCGTGATGGACATGTTCGCCGACGTGCCGGAAGCCTGGCGCACGGTTCTGTGCGACGGGCACATCTACTACCGCCTCTCCCTGCCTGATCTGCTGGAAAAAAGCGCCTCCGCCCTGTACTACGACCTCAAGTGGAGCGGCGAGGACTATGCGCTTCGGTGCCTTCGCCTGTTTCTCAAGCAGGCCATGCTTCAGGCGGCGCTTTCGGCGCGGCTGTGGGGCTCGTCCTCGGCGTCCTGGCGCGTGTCCATGCCCAACGCCATGCCGCTGAGCAAGCAGGAGGCCTATCTGGAAATGATGCGCGGCCTCGCGCGGGAGGTATCCGCCGAATGCGGCCTGCCCCTGACCGGCGGCTGCCCGGCCGTGCTCTATGCCACGGAGAATCAGGCGGACGGCCTCTACTTCCTCTCCCGCAGCGAGGTGAGCGCGGGCAGCGGCTATCTCAACCTCGACATCGGCGGCAGCACGGCGGATCTCAGCCTGTGGCTGGGCGGCGCGGCGCATGCCGCCATCGAATGCTCGCTCCTGCTGGGCTGCCGGGAGATGCTCTTTGACTCCCTGTGCGACTGGCACAGCGAGGATCTGGAGCGCGACTTTGCCTCCGGCTCCGAGGCGCTGCGGCAGGCGGTCGGCGGCGTCGTCTCCGCGTTCCGGCGCGAGGCGTCCACCGCGCGGGGGCGGCTGAAATGCATGTTCCTGCTGGACGATCTGCTCGCCGCCTACGCCGGGGACATCCGCGAGGCCATGGCCGCCGTCCGCTCTCTGGGCGGCATCACCTACTTTGAAAGCCTGCTGCTGCTTCACATCGGCTACCTGTTTTATCTCTCGGGCGAGCTGATGCAGCGCGCCCATGCCGACGCGGACCTCTCGCCCCTGCTTCCGCAGCGCATGGCGCTATGCGTGGCGGGCAACGGCGGCCAGCTTGTCAAGGCCCTCACCGACGAACAGCTGACCCGCCTGTGCTCGCTGGCCATGACGCGCCTGAGCACGGACCATCCCCTGCGCGTGCTGCTGCCGGTGCAGAGCCGCCACCCCAAGCAGGAGGTGGCGCGCGGCCTGCTGGCGCGGGACGACGCGCTCCAGAGCGCCGTCCATGGCGCGGACCGGTGGAACGGCACCCGCCCCTACGGCGGACCGGAGCGCGAGGACCTTTTGAGCGGCTATCTGCCGTTGTTTTACCGCGTCTTTCCCCAGGCGGCGGAGCGCCTGATGCCCCGCGCCTTCGAGGAGGCGGACGGCGTGCGCCTGACCCCCACCGCGCAAATGGAGCTGGACACCGTCTTTGCAAACGAAAAGCCATGCGCCCCGGAGGATGACATGGCCATGGCTGTGCGCTGCCTGAGCCAGCTCAAGCGCCTGTGGCGCCTGTAAGGGGCTCAGAGATAGGCTTTCATGCGCTCCACGTTCTGCTCCTGCGTATCCAGCAGGCGCTCGCCCAGCCTGCGTGCGTCGCCGTCGTCGCCCTGATAGTCGTTCAGATGGCGGATGGTCTTGACGATGCCCATGGTGGTGCCCTGAATCATCATTTCCGCGATCTTTCCGCGCGAATCATCCATGGCCAGCTGGCCCTTGCTCATCCATTCGGCGGATACGCGCGCCATGGTCCCCACGCCCGCGGGCGTATCGCCCCGCTGGCGGATATACCCGTCCGCCTCGTCACGGATGGTCTGGTACTCCTGCCGCTCGCGCCTGAGCTCCTCGCGCAGGCGCTTTTCGGCGTGCTCCTCCACCGTGTCGATGCCCTGGCAGCCCATGTCGGCCGTCTTGTAAATGTACTGAAACAGCTCCATTTCGGGAAGCATTTCCGTCACCTCCGTAAACAGCATGCCCCCGATGCGCGCGCTTTAGTCCAGCCGTTTGATGTCCACCGTCGCAATGCCCGACTGACCCGGCGCGCCGGTGAGCAGGTCCTGCGGCGCGGGCGCCAGCAGCATGAAGCCGTCTTTGCCGTAGCGCCGGTCATACCCCCGTGCATAGGCTTCCTCGACCCACGCATGCCGCACCTGTCCCGTCACCATGGCGGTCTGTCCCGCGCCGGTGAGGTCTTTGGCCTCCGTGAGCGTGCATTCCAGACTCAGAAACGCCTCCGCGATCAGCGGCGCATGAATGGTCCGCGCCTCCTCCAGCGCAAAGCCGCCCGCCTCAAACTCGTCCTCGTCCATACCGTTTCTGCGGATGGTCTCCACCAGCCGGTCATAGCAGGCGATGGGCAGGAAATTCAGGGCGAAGCACTTTTCCCGCAGGATGTTGGCATAGGTGTGGGTGTGCTGGTAGAGGTTGCCCATCACGGCGAAAAAGGCGGTCCTGTCCCCGTGAAAGCAGCTCCACGCGTGGAAGCATACGTTGGGCAGGCCGTTTTCCTTCCATGTGGTGATGGCAAAGAGCGGCGAGGGGATGCCCGCCGTCGTCTCAAAGTGGGAAAACAGCTCGAATTCCTCCGGATACGCGGGCCGGAAATGTTCGGGAAAGGCCTCGGAGATCTCGATTTTCATGGCCGCACCTCCTCTTTGCGCGGTTGAAACGGGGCCGGAAAGGCACACGCCCTCCCGGCCCCGCGGCAGCTTGTCGAAAAAGTCCGCCTGCGGCGGCCTTTTCCGCCAGATGCTTAAGAAATGTTTGCGCCTAAAGGCGCAAACTCCCCGCCCGCCCGGCAAAGCCGGGCGATACGATTTCATTTGGAGGGCTGCGGCCCTCCAAACCTCCCAAAATGGTATTCGGAGCCGGAAAGGCACACGCCCTCCCGGCCCCGCTGTTTATTTACTTGTCCGGCTCCACCCAGCCGCGGCTGCGTTCCACGGCCCGGTGCCACCCGTAGAGGGCCAGATCGCGGTCGCGGTCCGCCATGCGCGGATGGAAGGTCAGGTCCGGCTGGACCATGGCCGCGGCTTCCTCCTTGCTGGCATACACGCCCGCGCCGATGCCCGCCAGCAGCGCCGCGCCCAGCGCCGTGGTTTCCAGCACCACGGGCCGGATCACCGGCACGCCCAGAATATCCGCCTGAAACTGCATCATGAAGCCGTTGGCGCTCGCGCCACCGTCCACATTCATGTGCCGGGGCGCGTGGTGCCCCCGGTCCGCCACCATGGCGCGGAACAGGTCGCAGCTCTGGTAGCAGATGGCCTCCAGCGCCGCGCGCACGATGTGCGCCCGGCCCGTGCCGCGCGTCATGCCCACGATGGTGCCCCGGCTGTACATGTCCCAGTACGGCGCGCCCAGGCCCGTGAAGGCGGGCACCAGAAACACGCCCGCCGTGTCCGGCACGCTCTCGGCGATCTGCTCGCTCTCGGCGGCCGTCTTGATCAGCTTCATCTCGTCGCGCAGCCACTGAACCGTGGCGCCGCCCATGAACACGCTGCCCTCCAGCGCAAAGGTGGGCTTGCCGTCCAGCCGCCACGCCATGGTGGTGAGCAGCCCGTTCTGGCTCTCCACCGGCACCTCGCCCGTGTTCATCAGCATGAAGCAGCCGGTGCCGTAGGTGTTTTTCACCATGCCCGGCTCAAAGCACGCCTGCCCGAACAGCGAGGCATGCTGGTCGCCCGCCATGGCCGCCACGGGAATGGGCCGGCCCAGAATCTCCGGCCGGAGGTTTCCGATCACCTGCGCCGTATCCACCACCTGCGGCAGCACCGCGCGGGGGATGTTCAGCATGCCCAGCAGCTCGTCGTCCCACTCCTGGGTGTGGAGGTTAAAGAGCATCGTGCGGCCGGCGTTGGTCGCGTCGGTCACGTGCGGACGCCCCTCCACCAGATGCCATGCCAGAAAGCTGTCCACCGTGCCGAAGCACAGCTCGCCCTTCTCCGCGCGCTCGTGCAGGCCCAGCGTATCCAGCAGCCACGCCAGCTTCGTCCCGCTGAAGTAGGCGTCCGGCACAAGGCCCGTCTTTTTCCGGATGGTTTCGCCATGCCCCTCGCGCACCAGCTTCTCCACATAGGGCGCGGTGCGGCGGCACTGCCACACGATGGCGTTGTGTACGCAGCGGCCCGTGTCCTTCTCCCACAGCAGGGTGGTCTCGCGCTGATTGGTAATGCCGATGGCCGCGATGTCGCGCACGTCCACCTTACTCATCTTCACGGCCTTTTGCAGGGCCTCCACCTGGGTGCCGAGGATGTCGTCCGGGTCGTGCTCCACCCAGCCGGGCTGGGGATAGTGCTGCTTGAACTCGATGGCATGCGAGGCAAGCGTGTGTCCCGCCTCGTCAAAGACGATGGCGCGGCTGGATGTGGTGCCCTGGTCCAGTGCCACTAGGATTCGCATGGTTTCTCTCCCTCCGTTTGTGTAAAAAGTATTTCCTTACGCCGCGCCATTTCCTCCGCGCGGTCGATATAGACGCTCACATTGGTCACGTTGGGCGCGCGGCGGATGCGCAGCTCCCGGTCCGGCAGCACGCGCTTGCTGATGGCCCCCGCGCCCATGGCGAGGATGGAGGTGGTTTCCTCCATGATATCCACATTGTACAGGCACGCCGCGCCGGGGCGGGCGTAGCCCACGTTCTGCTGCTGTCCGGCCATGTACTTCTGCCGGTAGAGGTAATAGGGCGCAAGGCCGAGCGCCTCGGCCGTCTCCTCGCCCAGGCGCACCATGGCGGCGGCCACGGCGGGGTCCGGCAGGGGCGCGCGCTCCAGATTGAGCCGGCTGGACCGCTTGATGGCCAAAGTGTGCACGGTCAGGCTGTCGGGCGCGAGGCGGCGCACCGCCTCCATCGTGCGGGCGAAGGCCGCCTCGTCCTCGCCGGGCAGGCCCGCGATCACGTCCATGTTGATGTCGTCAAATCCCAGCTCCCGCGCCAGCGCAAAGGCCTCGCAGGTCTGGCGGGCCGTGTGGTCCCGGCCGATGAGGCGCAGGGTTTCGTCGTTCATGGTCTGGGGGTTGATGCTGATGCGGCCGATGCCCAGCCGCTTGAGCGCAAGCAGCTTGCCGCGGGTGATGGTGTCCGGGCGGCCCGCCTCCACGGTGTACTCCCGCGCGCCGGGAAAGCGCGCCGTCACCTCGTCCATCAGCCGGGCGAAGTCCTCCTCGCCCAGCGCCGAGGGGGTGCCGCCGCCCACGTAGAGCGCGCGCAGCGAAAGCCCGCACCGCTCCATCAGCCGCGCGCCCTCCCGCATCTCCCCGAAAAGCGCCTCCAGATACGGGGCGATGCGCCCACCCCTGCCTACCGCCTCGCCGGGGAAGGAGCAGTAGGCGCAGCGCGTGCGGCAAAAGGGGATGGAGATATATACGTCCGCCTGCGCCGTGCAGGGCGCGGGCAGCTTTTGCTGCTCCCGCACGATGCGGGCAAGCAGCGCCGCCTTTTCGGGCGTCACGTCGAAAAACGATTCCAGATACCGTTCGGCCTCCTCCATGGAGCGCCCTTCCTCCATAGCCTGACACAATAGCCGCGTGGGCCGGATGCCCGTGAGCGCGCCCCACGGGGGATGCGCGCCCGTGAGCTCCTTCAGCAGGCGGTACAGCGACAGCTTGCACAGGCGCTTTCGCACCCGCTTGAGCGCAACCGCCAAATGCTCGCCGTCCCCGCCGGGGGCGGCCTGCGGCAAAGCCTGCTCCATCGAAAAGCTGCGGCCGCGCAGATGCATCACGCTCCGCGCCACGCCGCCGCGCTCCTGATAGTCATGGCGCAGCGGCTCGCCGCCCTCGCCTTCGGGATTGACGTCAAAGGCTTCCACCTGAAAAAACAGCTTGAGCACGTCGCACAGGTCGTTGGCGAATCCCGGAAGCGGCGTATACAGCGCGATGCGCACCTTTTCCATGCTTCAGCCCTCCGCGGGGTCGTGCCCCACCGTGCCGGCTTCCTCATGGCCCGGATAGGCGACCTGCCGGGGCGAGAGGTGAAACAGCGCGCGCAGCGATTCCTTGAGCTCGTGGAAGCTGCCGTCCGCAAAGTCGGTCCGGCCATAGCCGTGGGCGAACAGCGTGTCCCCCGTCAGTACGCCCTGCCCCTGCGGCAGCAGGTAGCACACGCTGCCCGCGCTGTGCCCCGGCGTATGCAGCACCCGGATCTCCATGTCGGCCAAAAAGAGCGTCTCCCCGCCATGGAGCAGGTGGGGACGTGTGGCCACGGTCACATCGCAGCCGAACTGGCGGGCCACGTTCTTCGTGCTGTCGGTGAGCTTGGGCGCGTCCGCCTCATGCACGTAGAGCGGGATGCCGAAATGGCCGCACACCGCGTCCACCGCGCCGATGTGGTCCCAATGCGCGTGCGTGAGCAGCACGGCGGCGGGCTTGTACTCCTGCGCCGCCCGGATGATCCGCTCCCCCTCCGCGCCGGGGTCCACGATGAGGCAGCCCCGCGTTTCGGTGTTCACCACCAGATAGCAATTTTCCTGAAAGGCCCCTACGGGCAGGCATTCCACATAGATCCCAGCCATCTCTACCGCTCCCTGCTTTCTTCAAAACCGCCGGCGTGAATCCAGAAGGATGGTCACGGGGCCGTCGTTGACCAGCGACACCTTCATGTGCGCGCCGAACACGCCCGTCTCCACCCGGATGCCGCGCGCGCGCCAGTCCGCCACCAGCCGCTCGTACATGGGGTCGGCTGTTTCCGGACGCGCGGCGGTGATGAAGCTGGGCCTGCGCCCGCCGCGGGCGTCGCCCAGCAAAGTGAACTGGCTCACCGCCAGCAGCTCGCCGCCCACGTCCAAAAGCGAACGGTTCATCTTGCCCTGCTCGTCCTCAAAGACGCGCAGGTTGGGCACCTTTTCGGCGATGTACCTGAAATCGGCGTCGCCGTCGCCCTCCTCCACGCCGATCAGCACCAGAAACCCCGCGCCGATCTGGCCCCTGATTTCTCCCTCCACGCTCACGCTGGCCCGCTCCACCCGCTGAATGACTGCACGCATCTGTGATTCCTTCCTCTTCCGTCAGATCAGCTTCCACAGCGAGCGCCCCTGGCTGTCCACGCTGACGACCTGATAGTTATTGAGAATATACTCCACCGTTTTATCCGTCAGAATGCCGCGGTATGTCTCCACATCGTCGCTGATGAAAAGGGCGTCGATCGGATGCTGTTCCAGAAACGCCTCAAATTCATTCTCCAGCCCCTCGCCCACGTTATCGGTGATAAATCCGATCAGGTTATAGTAGCGGAAGGCGGGCTGCCGGTCCGCGAACCAGTACCAGTCCGGCCATATGCCGATGGTATAGACCGTTTCGTCCTCTCCCAGATAATCCAAAAGTTCGCGCTGGACCGCCACATACGCCTCGTGCTCCGTCCTGGCCGCCTCCCGCTGTTGCGGCGCCAGCGCGTTCACGGCCGGCACCGCGACAGACGCCAGCACGCACAGCGCAGCGGCGTACTCCGGCCATTTCATCCAGCGGACCTTTCTGTTCAGCCGGTCCAGCACGGCGCTCAGAGCCAGCAGACAGGCCATCAGCAGGGTACAGTCCCCCATGGCGAGATGCTGCTCGAACCCCGTACCGGACACGTAGGCCGCAAGCATGTTGGCCACCGCCACAGTTGCCGCGCAGGCCAGCAGCCCTTTTTCACGCTTGAAGCGCTCCGGTTCCCCGCGATAGATCAACAGGCGTACGATGACCGCTCCGGCCATCAGCAGTACGGGTTTGAGGCTTTCCCAGCCATAGCCGTTTTCGATCAGCCAGCGGCGGATCTCCCAGAAGCCCGCGTCCTTTGCGCTGGCCACATGCACGAAGTTGTTGAGAATGTACTCCTCAAACATGGCCCCCAGCGCGCCCACAGCTCCCAGATAGCCCAGGACCGGCACGGCGAGCACCGCCATGCCCGCCAGATAGCGCAGCGCATCCTTCCACAGGCAGCGCCGGGCGCGGACGGCATAGCCGATGTAGAACAGCACCATCACGCCCAGCCCCGGGATGTCGCTGATCTTGATGAGCGCAATCGCCGCCGTGGCCAGCCCCAGCAGAAACGGCCTTGCCCCGGCGCCGCGCGTCTGTCCGGTATAGGCGTGGATCATCACCGCGAAGCCCAGCAGCATGAAAAGAAAGTTGAATTCCTCGCAGTGCAGGTGTTGTCCGCAGACCCGCAACAGCACCGGTATGCAGGCCGCCACGCAGAGGATGTTGCGCCTTTCCCCCATCAGCCAGCGCGCCATCAGCATCAGCAGCGCGCAGTTGCCCAGGGCGAAGAGCACCTCCAGCACATACACGCCCGCCGTTCCCTCCACGATCCTCTGTGGTATCGCCATCATCAGGAAAAACAGAGGTCCCTTGTTTTCCGTGATCTCCACATAGGGCGTATACTCCTGGACGATGCCGCGGCCCATGCACAGGAAGATGCCGCTGTCCGCCCCAACGGTCTCATACGCCGGATTCGTGCACGGAAACGCCGAAAGCGCCCACACCAGCACCACGGTCAGGCACACGGCCTCAGCGACAACATGGGCTGCCGACTTTGCACGCATGGTTCCCATCTCCTTTGTACCTTTTCTCAGGTCGATCCGCGGTAGACCTCGATGATGTCGCTGCGCTTGTGCAGCTGGGTAAAGACCCGGTCCAGCTGCTCGCGGCTCTTGACCTGGATGACCATGGTGATGCTGCTGGTCTTTTTCTTTTCGTCCCGCTTGGCCGACACCGCCACGATGGGCACGTCCATGTTGCCGATGCACAGGGCCAGCTCGCCCAGCAGGCTTACGTGGTCGTAGGCGATGATGTTGATGGAGGCGTTGAAGTTGGCCAGCTCGTTCCCGCCCGCCCAGCTCACCTCCACCATGCGCTCCTGCTCGGAGTTGGTGGCGTTGATGCAGTCGGCCTTGTGCACGGTCACGCCGCGGCCGCGGGTGATATAGCCGATGATCTCGTCGCCGGGCACGGGGTTGCAGCAGCGGGCGAAGCGCACCAGCATGCCGCTTTCACCCTTGACGTAGACGCCGTGGGTGGGCTTGCCCAGATGGCTCTGCGCCTCCTCGTGGGAGACCTCCTGCACCTTGGGCAGCGCGGGCGTCTCGCTCTTGCGCTGCTCCTCCAGAAGGCGGCTGATCACGTAGGCGCTGGCGATGCCGCCGTAGCCCACCGCGCCGTAGATGTCGTTGAGCTCGGAAAAGGCGTAGCGCTTGAGAATCCCCTCATAGTATTCCGGCTTGGTCAGCGCCGGGAGCGCCACGCCGCGGCGCTTGGCCTCCTTTTCCAGCATGTCGCGGCCCTTGATGACGTTTTCGCCGCGCAGCTCGCGCTTGAGGAACTGGCGGATCTTGGCCTTGGCCTGCTGGGTTTTGACCACGCGCAGCCAGTCGGTGCTGGGGCCCTTGGAGGAGGGCGAGGTGATGATCTCCACCCGGTCGCCCGTCTCCAGCTCGGTTTCCAGCGGCACGATGCGGCCGTTGACCTTCGCGCCCACGCAGTGGTTGCCCACGCCGGAGTGGATGCGGTAGGCGAAGTCGATGGGGGTCGCGCCGCGCTGCATGCTCACGATATCGCCCTTGGGGGTGAAGAGCAGCACCTCCTCGCTGAACAGGTCGGTTTTCAGCGAGTCGATGAACTCCTGGCTGTCGCGCGTATCGCCCTGCCAGTCGAGGATCTGCCTGAGCCAGTAGAGCTTGTTGTCCAGATCGCCGCCGCCCGTGCCGCCCTCCTTGTAGCGCCAGTGCGCCGCCACGCCGAACTCGGCCACGCGGTGCATCTCCCAGGTGCGGATCTGGATCTCAAAGGGGAAGGGCATCTTGCGCCCGCCGATCACGGTGGTGTGCAGGCTCTGGTACATGTTGCCCTTGGGCACGCTGATGTAGTCCTTGAAGCGGCCGGGGATCTGGTTCCACAGCGTGTGGACGATGCCCAGCACCGTGTAGCAGTCCTGCACGGTATCCACCAGCACGCGCACGGCGATCAGGTCGTAGATCTGGTCGAAGGTCTTGCCCTGGCCCTTCATCTTCTTGTAGATGGAATACAGGTGCTTGGGACGGCCGTCCATCTCGTAGTGGATGTGCTGCGCGTCGAGCTTTTCGGACAGCTCGGAGATGACCATGCGGATGTTTTCCTCGCGCTCGGTTCGTCTGAGGCCCACCTTCTGGGCGATGTCGTGAAAGGCTTCGGGATCGATGTACTTGAAGCTGAGGTCCTCCAGCTCGGATTTGATGGAGTTCATGCCCAGGCGGTGCGCCAGGGGGGCGTAGATGTCCAGCGTCTCGTGGGCGATGGCCTTCTGCCGCTCCTCGGGCTGGAAGCGCAGGGTGCGCATGTTGTGCAGCCGGTCCGCCAGCTTGATGATGACCACGCGGATGTCCTTGCTCATGGCCAGGATCATCTTGCGCAGGCTTTCGGCCTTCTGCTCCTCGCGGTTGGTGAAATCCAGCTTGTCCAGCTTGGTCACGCCGTCCACCAGCTGGGCGACCTCCTCGCCGAATTCCGTGCGGATGGTGTCCAGCGTGATGTCCTTGCAGTCCTCCACCGTGTCGTGCAGAAAGCCCGCCGCGATGGTCGGCGCGTCGATCATCAGGTCGGTGAGGATGCTCGCCACCGACACCGGGTGAATGAAATACGGCTCGCCGCTCTTGCGCACCTGTCCCCGGTGCGCGTTTTCGGCAAACTCGTAGGCCTTTTTGACCAGCAGGCAGCCGTCGCCGGGGTGGTGCTTCTGCACCCGCGCCAGCATCTTTTCCAGCGGCATGCACTCGTTGGTGATGTAGGTCAGCATCGTATCACATCCTCGCCTATATCCTGGGATTGGATCCTACTCGACCCTAACAAGCCGGAGACCGCTCTCCGCGCTTTCCACGCGGTAGAGCGCCTTGTCGGCGATGTCGTCCGGGTTTTCAAACAGTCCGCCGTACGCCTGGATGAAGGCCTCGTCCGCGTCAAAGCAGTAGACGTATTCATAGTCCGCCAGCGCGGCGGCCACATCCTCCGGGCTGCCTTCCAGCATCATCCCGCAGGGGGCCTCCAGCTCCACCGGCATGAACTCATAGCGGTTGCACACATATGTGCGGTAGATGTTCTCGTCGTCGCGCCCGCAGGTGACCCAGGCCACACGCGCGTCCTGGGGAAGCGCCTCCAGCACCCACGCGGGCGGGTAGAAGCCGGCGCGCAGCGACTGCGTGGCTTCCACCTGCAGGGGCGCGGTAAAGGTGAGCGACATCAGCTGCGCGGGCGCTACCAGCAGCATCATGCCCGCCAGCACGGCCAGTGCGGCCGGAACCGCGCGGGGCGGGTCCGCCTCCCAGCTTTCCAGCGCCAGCGCGACCGCCAGCGACAATGCCGGAATCATGACGCTTGCCATGTAACGATCAAATGAATGCAGCGATGCGGCCTCCGACTCGCTGAAGGCATACAGGTAGAGATGCACCAGGCACACGGCGTATACCGCTGTGGCGGCGGTCATGGCAGCCACGGCCCGCCCGTAGCGCCGTGCCTTGGGGCAGAGCTCGCCCCCGGCCCGCCTGCGGCGCGCCAGATAGCATGCCGCCAGGCACAGGATCATCACCCATTCCAGATAGCAGGGCTTAAGGATGTGCCCCTCGCCCATCATCTGGGGCATGGTCAGGTAGCGGAAGAAGTTGCTGAACAGGTATTGCTGGTGCCAGGGGGATTCGCCGGCGAGGAACAGGGCGATGTTCTCGCCGATCTCCCAGTAGCGGAAGGGCTTCTCGCTCCCGATGCCGTTCAGGGCCAGGTAGATCTTCCACGACGCCACGCCCACCAAAAGGCACAGCGCGGGCGCGGCCAGGGCCGCGAAGCGCCGCGCGCCCGTTCCCCTGCCTTCCCGCCACAGGTCCAGCGTCATCACCGCCATGGCCAGCAGCGCCAGGAACGCGCCGCTCTCCTTCACCAGCGCGAGCGCCAGCATGGCCGCGCCGGTCATAGCACTCCGCTCCCAGCCCCGCGGCAGGGTGAACCACTGGATCAGCGCGTAGGCGGCAACGGCGCCCAGCAGCGCGTCCACATACACGTCCTGATAAGCGTATGCCAGAAAGGCCAGGGGCAGCATCACGGACGCCAGCAGCAGCGGCACGGCGCGCTTCCAGCGCCGCCAGTCCGCGTAGCGCATCAGCGGCAGGAAGCACACGGCCAGCGCCACGTTGTTGGCGCTGATGGTCGCGCCCTCGCTGAACGTGCCGCCGGAGAGGACCACCCACGCGTATTCCCAGAGCGCGGCCCCCGGCGGATAGCTGGGAAAGTCCAACGCGCCGGGCACGGCATGGGGCAGGGTCCCCAGCGCGCAGAGCCGGTTGACCACCCGGCCCCAGTGGGAAAACTCGTCCTGAAGCGTGTAGAGCTGTCCCCGGTGCGCCCACCCGGCCACCAGCACCACCAGCGCAAAGGCCGCCGCGCCGGGCGTGAGGATGCGGCACCGCGCCTCACGGCTACGCACGGCCAGCACCGCCGCGGCCAGCAGAGACAAGAGGCCCATCGCCTGCGCGGCCCGGCATCCCAGCTCCGGCGCGCCCGCCAGCGCAAAGACGTAGATCGCGCCCGTGAGCAAAAACACCGCGGGTGCCGCCCATTCCTCAAAGCGCCTGCGGCTCACCGCCGCCAGCAGCGCGGCCACGCCGCCGGTCATCAGCAGCACCCAGATCGCGCCTGTCATAGTCATTCCTCCCCGGCGTCAGCCCACATGCTTGACATAGGTGTACAGGGTGTCGGTGATGGTCGCTCCGGCGTTGACGTACACGCGCAGGACCTTGGCGTTGTTGCTGACGATGGTGGAGGTCAGGCGCTTGCAGTCGTGGGTGAAGCAGGTATCCAGCGTCTTTTTGTGAAGCAGCGCGCCCATGCCGCGGTCGCCCTCCTCGTCGTACATGCCCATGAGCACGGGATCGACCGTGGTTTCATCCTTGCGGCAGATGACGAAAAAGCCGATGGGCTTGTCGCCCGAGAGCACCTCGTAGAGAAAGCCGCCGCGCGCCAGCATGCTGCGCAGCCAGTTGGCGTAGCGGTTGCCGCCCTTTGCGCGGCCGAAGGCGGGGTCGATGCTCACGCGGTCGCTTTTGAACACGCCCCGGCGGATCAGCGCGTAGATGCGCTCGCGGTCGGCCTCCTCCCTGCGCTCCACCACGCGAAGGCCCCGGTCAAACCGGGCGATGGAGGCCGGCATGTGGTACTCGTCCCGCCGGATCATCACATGAAAGACCGTCTCCACAAACGTATAGCCCAAAGACTGCATCGAAAACAGCAGCGCGGGGCAGTCCACCGGGGTTTTCACCACGATATATTCCGCGCCCGCCGCGATGATGCGCGCCTCCTCCTGACGGAGCAGGTCCGGGGTGTCGGATGCGTCCAGCGCGATCTCGTAGGCGTCCACGCCCAGGTTTTCACGCTCCCAGACCGCATGCGTGGTCTTCATCCGCGTTCATCTCCCTTTCCTCTGGCTGATGGATTCCCTCCGCCGCCCCGCGCGTCACGCTGCGCACCACAAACTGCGGCGAGCGGTTGATGCTTAGATAGATGCGGCCGATGTACTCCCCTACCACGCCGATCAGCGCGATGATCATGCCGCCCAGCAGCAGCAGCACGGAAATCGTGCTGGCCCAGCCGGCGGGGATGTCGGGATTCACCAGCTTGCGAATCACCGTCGCCAGCGCGAACACCACGCCCGCCACCGCCGTGAGCCAGCCGGCGTAGCTGGCAAAGCGCAGGGGCTTGATGGAAAAGGCCGTCACGCCGTTGAGCCACAGGGCCACCAGCTTCTTGAGGTTGTAGCCGCTGCGGCCCTCCGCGCGGGCGCGGTGCTCCACGGGCACGTTGGCATAGCGGCTCACGCTCTGGAACAAAAGGCCCGTCACGTAGGGAAAGGGGTTGGGATACTGGAGCGCGGTATCCACCACAAAGCGGCGGCAGGCGTAGTAGCTGTTGACGGTCAGCTCCCTGGGCTGGCCGAAGAAGTAGTGGTTGCAGGCGGCGTTGAAGCGGCTGCCCAGGTTGCGAAGCGCGCTTTGCCTGCGTTTGGGGTACTGGGCAAAGACGATGTCGTACCCCTCGGCCACCTTGTCGATGAGCTTGAAGCATTCGCAGGCGGGGGTCTGTCCGTCGTCGTCCAGACAGATCACGATATCGCCCCGCACCTGATGAAAGCCCGCCATCACCGCGCTGTGCTGGCCAAAGTTGCGCGACAGGTCCACAAACACGATGGCGGGGTCCCGCTCGCACAGCTGGCGGATGGCGTCGGCGGTGTCGTCGGGGCTGCCGTCGTTGACCAGGATGATCTCATGGTCGTACTCGTCCGCGCGGGCGGCGAGCGTGTCGTTCAGCTCCCGCACCACCGCGCCGATGGTGTTGGCCGAGCGGTAGCAGGGAATCACAAAGGAAAGCAGCGGTTTGGCCATAAAGGCACCTCGTTTCGTCAGATGGCGGATATGCGGCGGCTGAGCGTGCGGATGAGGTCGTAGCCGTCCCAGGTAAGGGCGAAGTCCATGGTGTGCCCCACGGGCGCGATGCGGTCCACGCCCCACAGGGCGTTCTCGCGCACGAAGCGCCGCAGCGCCTCCGGCTCCAGCCCCAGATAGCTGAGCGTCTGGTACTTGCGCTTCACCACCGGAATCAGGCTGTCCAGCGTTTCGGCGGCGTACTCCACAAAGAAGCCGCCCGCGCAGCGGTGCTCGTCGATGTCCGGGGTGAGCGCGCTCACCTGAACGCGCACCACGGTGTTGTCCGGCATGGGCGCGATGGCCGCGCCCGGCAGCGCGGCGGCCGCGCGGAAGGCCGCGGTCAGCTTGTCCACCGCCACCACCGGCTCGATGGGATAGCGCGGCGCGGCATACGCGCGCACGGCCTCCCAGAAGCGCGCCTGCGCCTGCGTCACCGCGTCCCGCCCCCCCAGCCAGTACACCAGCCGGGGCGAGGTGCAGGCGTTCTGGTCGGTGAGATACGTGTCGTTGTAAAAGCCGCGCGCGGCCGCGGCCAGCGCCTTGTCATCCAGGGCCAGCACGCTCTTTGCGTCCACGGCCAGCAGGCTGTAGCGGTCGGGGAAGGCGACCTCCACCGCGCGGGGCGCGAGCGGCGCCATGCGCACGCGGCGCACCGTCTCGTCGCCGCCCCAGATGATGCGCGCGTCGCACTGGGCGCTCAGCATCTCCGTCACGTCCTGACGGTCGCGTGGGTAAATCACCACGCACACATGGTTTGCCAGCGCCGCGTGCGCGCCGCGAAGCAGCGCGTCCATCACGCGGCAGATGATGCGCGTCTGCGGAAAATCCCGGCTGGAGGCCTTGACCACGCAGGCGTTGCCCGCCAGCAGCCCCGCCGCCAGCGAATAGGCGAAGTTGACCGGCACGTTGCTGGGCGCGATGTGAAACGAAAGCCCGCGCCCCAGCCGGTCCGAAACCGCGCCCTCGTATTCCCGCGCCAGCGCCTCCAGATTCGCGCGCCGGCAGAAGAAGCCGAAGGCCACCACGTCCGGGTAGGCGCGCGCCTCGCGGTCGGCGATGAGGGCCGCACCCAGGTCGGAAAGGAAGGCCATCACGCCGCCGTCAAAGGGCGCAAGGGGGCGGGCGCTCTGCCAGTCCCCGCCGCACAGGCGGGTATAGGGCTCATTTCTGCTCATAGGTATCGCTGCACCCCCGCACCTCGGCGCGCTTGACACGCCCCAGAATTTCAAAGTATTTGCCCTTGCGGCCGCAGGGGCAGTCGTCCTCGCCGAGGATGCGCCCCTCGTCCTCGGTGAGGAGCACATGGCCCGGATAGCTGCGCGGCAGCACGCTGGATACCTGAATCAGCCCCGTCTCCCCCACGCCGGCCACGGAGAAATCCGCCGCCCGCCGGATGGTCACGTCCGACCACACGGGCGCGTGCAGGTGGCCGTGCTCGCATTCCATGTAGATGGTGCCGGTCTGCTCGACCATGCCGTAGTAGTTGTGCACGCGGGTGAGGTCGCAGGTCTCCCGCAGTTCCCGCTTGAAGCGCTCGGTGGAAATCTGCTGGTCCGCCAGCTTCTTCCATCCGCCGCCGTGCACCAGCACCCCGCGGCTGAGATCCGGATGGTAGCCCGTCTCCCGCAGCCTGGCCACGAAGTGCTGCCAGATCATGAACGTGAAGCCGAAGAGGAAGATGTCCTCCCCCTCGTGCTTTTTGAGAAACGCCTCCAGCCCCTCCCTGTCCAGCTCCATGTGCTCGTCCAGCGCGAACACCCTGTCGCGCGCGAACATGCTGAAGCCCAGAATGCCCGCGCCCCGCGCCGAGAACATGGCGCGGTTCTTGACGACGGCGCTGGTGTCCAGGATAATCATGGGCAGGCGCTGCTTGCCCAGAAACTCGCCCATGATGCGGCTTAAGACCTTGCTTTGCAGGGCGCTGGTCTCCCGGTCGAGGTAGATGCGGCTCACCTGCTGGCCCGTGGTGCCCGACGAGGTCATGGTGCGGTGGAGGGCTTCGTCGGGCACGCTTTTGAGCGTAAGCTCCTTGAACAGCCGCACCGGCAGAAAGGGCAGCGCCTCGAAGCCCTCCCCGCGCGCGGTCCAGGCGTCCCGCATGCGCGCATACTGGGGGCAGCGCGCGGCGTGCCAGTCCGTCAGGTCCGACAGCTCCGCGTCCAGAAAGGCCCGCTTTTTCGCCCGGTCCCATTCGTAGACGGGCAGAGAGGGCAGGTCGTTGACGTCATACATGGTATTTCTCCAGCTCCCGGTAGAGGGTCTTGCCCGCGTCGTTCTTGGGGATGGCGTCCAGATGCATCGTATGGAAGCCGCTCTGGTTCAGCCCCGTCTTTTCCGACAGCCAGGCGCGCATGGCAGGCAGCGCGTCCGCGTCGGTGGAGAAGATCATCAGGTGGTCGTCCCGGCCCGCGCAGGCGCATTCCGCGTCCGGGAACGCCGCCTTGAGCATGCGCTCGGTTTCGTCGAGGTTCACGCGGTTGCCGTACATCTTCAAAAACCGCTTCTTGCGGCCAACGACCGTGTAGCAGCCGTCCTCGTCCACCTGCGCCATATCGCCGGTGTCCAGCACGCCGCCGCGCTCGTCGCCCTTGGCAAGATCGGCCCCGCACTGGGCGTATCCGAGCGTCACGTTCTCGCCGTAGTAGCGAAGCTCGCCCGTCACGTGCGGCTCGGTGATGATTTCGCCGTCCACGCCGATGAGCTCAAAGCGCCCGCCGGGGATGGCCACGCCCATGGCGCCCACCTTGTCCAGACTCATCTCCCATGGCAGGTAGGCCATGCGGGCCGTGGCCTCGCACTGTCCATACATGACGACGAACTTGCGCCCCGTGTCCCTGCACCACTGGGCAAATCGGCGGTGCAGGTCGGGCAGGAGCTTGCCGCCCGCCTGGGTGAGCGTGCGCAGCGTGGGCAGGTCCATGCGGGTGAAGCGCATGCGGTCGAGCATCTCATAGGTGTAGGGCACGCCGCCCATGCTGGTGGCCCCCGCCTCCTTAAAGAAGGTCCAGAAGTCGCGCTGCGCGATGCCCTTCTCGGTCAACAGCACGGTCGCGCCCACCCACAGGTGGGTGTTTAGGATGCTCAGGCCGTAGGTATAGTTCATGGGCAGCGTCGTGATGGGTTTCTCCTGCGCGGTCAGCGCGAGGTATTCCACGATGCTTTCGGTGTTGGCCCGGATATTTGCGTAGCTCTGGCGCACAAACTTGGGGCTGCCGGTGGAGCCGCTGGTGGTCAGAAGCAGCGCAAGGTCGTCATGCAGCTTCGTCTCCGTGCCAAAGGGCGTTTTGAGCAGGCGGTAGCCAAAGCGCTCGTAGACGCTTTCGCACCGTTCCCAGTCAAAGCCCTCCGGCGCCCACAGGTACGCCGGGTGATACGCCTCGTACAGCGCGGCAAACAGCTCCCGGTCGATGGAGGCGGCCAGCAGCGCGGGCACCACGCCACCCTCCACCATGCCCGCGTAGCCCACGGCGCTGCCGATGGTGTTGCCGCACAGGCCAAAGCACAGGCAGCGCCCGCCGATGGCCCCGCACAGCGCCTCGCCCTCGCGCGCAAGCTGCGCGTAGGTCAGGCTCTGGCCGTGCTCGTCAAGCAGCGCCACGGCGTCGCCGAAGCGGTCAAATCTCCACATCATACTTGCGCAGAATCTCCTTCCCCTTCTCAAACGAGCTCAGGTCGATGATGTCGTCCATATCCACCATGATGTCGAACGCGTCCTCCAGCGCGGCGATGAGGGTCATGTGGCCCACGCTGTCCCACTGGTCGCTCTCGCCGTATTTGAGGGCGGGCACGTCGCTTTCGGGCACCTCCAGCGCCTCGGAAAACGCCTTTACGTACTTTTCCAGATTCGTCATGTGAATCGCTCCTCTCTGATGATGGGGTCGTTGTTTTCTGCGGGGATGCCGGCTCACAGCATGCCGCCGTCCACGCGCCAGACCTGACCGGTCACGTAGCTGGCCATGTCGCTGGCCAGGAAGGCCGCCACGTCCGCGATCTCCTCGGGCCGGGCCTTTCGGTGCATGAGGATGCGGCCCAGCTGCTCCTGCGTCACCTTTTCGCTCAGCCCGCTCACCAGGTCCGTGTCCGTAAATCCGGGGGCCAGGGCGTTGACGCGGATGCCCACGCTGATGAGCTCGCGCGCCATCTTCTTCGTGGCGGCGATCACCGCCGCCTTGGAGGCGGAATAGTCCAGGCGGCTGTCGCCCTCGAAGCCGGCGACGCTGGCGATGTTGACCACCGCGCCGCATTTGTTTCGCGCCATGAGGCGCGTGGCCAGGCGGCTGACCTCCACCATGGCGAAGAAGTTCACGTCCATGATGCGGTGCATGTCCTCGGCGGAGGTCATCTGAAACATGCGGTCCTCGCCCATGATGCCGGCGTTGTTGACCAGCACGTTAAGGGGCTGCTTGTCCGCCATCACCTGGCGGAACGCCTCCTTGAGCGCCGCCGTGTCGGTCAGCTCGCAGTAGACGGGCTTGATCCATACGCCGTACTTTCCGGCGGCCATGGCCAGCCGCGCCTCAAAGCGCGCGTCCGGCGTGCGGGCGAAGGCCCACACGTTGGCCCCCTCGCGGGCGAACACCTCCGCCATCGCCGCGCCGATGCCGCGCGCCGCGCCGGTAATCAGCGCGTTCTTCCCTTCCAAGAGCATACTATTCCCCCTCCGCAGCCGTGACCTGCTGCTTTTCGTAATACTCCGCGTACAGGCTGAGCACATAATCGAGGTTGTCCGCGTTCAGCGCGTCGCCCATGAAGGCGTCAGGCACGTTTTCCACAGGCGTGAGCACGGGCCGGGTGTTCTCCGGGTCGTTCATGGCGGCGTCGCGTGCGTCCATGGCCGCGTCGTAGGCTGCCGCTTCGCCGTTAAGGAGCGAGCGCAGGGCCGATCCGCCGGCCAGCTGGGTCAGCCCCACCTCCTCGCCTCCGTAGGGCCTGTATCCAATCAGCCCGCCCATCAGGAGCAGCGCGGCGGCAAGCGCAGCCCCCAGGCGAATGCCCCCGCGTCCGCCCTCCATGGCTCCGGCAAGTGCTCCCAGCCGTTTCAGGGCCCATCCGGCCCAGTACACGGACAGGAAAGCCGCCATGAGCACATAGCTGTAGAAGTAGGTGTTCACCGTGCGCCCGTCGCCCAGATAATTTCCCGTAAACAGCGTGGGCGTAAGCTGCGTGCAGAAGATGCATACGCACAGCAGCGTTACCACAACGGGATAGCGGAAAGCATACCGGGATTCGCGCAGGGAGGGAATCAGCACAAAGGCACAGGCGCCGCACACGACGCACAGCGGAACCGAAAGCCAGTCTCCCATCAGCGCAAGGCCAAAGTAAAAGGATTGCGCAATCGCCATGGGCGCGCTGAGTCCGCCGCTGAGCGTTTCGGCGCGCACCAGATTGCCGGGCGCGGTCATGCTGTACACAAGGCATGCCGCGTACAGCAGCACAAGCCCCACATAACACCAGCGCCAGCGCGACTTCCTGCAAAATGCCAGCAGTCCGACAAACCCAAAGCCCACCAGCGCAAACAGGCCGCTTGTGTAGCTGCCGCCGCCCAGCAGGACCAGCAGCGCGGCCAAAACCGCCACATGCAGGGCCGCCCGCCGCTTCGTTCCGCATCGCCACAGGCGGATGGCCAGCGATCCGGCCAGCGCCAAAAGCGCATAATTGAAGGTGTAGCCGATGCCGCCGTTAAACCAGAAGTAGGCTTCATCCACGGCAGGGGTCATCTGTACGATCAGGAACAGAAGCAGCGATGCAATCAGCGCAACCGCGGCCCAGTCCGCATTCAGCAGCCTGCGAAGCGCCGCGGCAATCAGCGCCGCGCAGCCGGCAATCAGCGACGTGAGCAGAATGCAGGTCGTCAGGAAATACAGATCCTCATCAAACACCCCCGGCTGGATGCCGCTGAGGAAGGTGGCGGTATAGTTGCCCTGCCATGTCTGGCGGGTGCTGAGCATGTTGCGCCACGCCTCGCGCACCGCCTCCGCCACGCTGCCGGTATCGGTCCATACGTGGTGAATGCGCACGGAAAAGCCGAAATCGTCGTAGAACGGGTGGTTGTACATGGCCAGCGCGTAGAGCGGGAGCAGGCTGAAAACGAGGGCGCACACGCACAGGCACGCGATCAGGCGGATGGAAAGCTGTTTATTCATCAGCGTTTCCCTCCTCTCCCGCGATCAGGATGGCCTCCTTGCCGTAATAGGCCGCCAGAGAGGGCCGCACGTCGTATTCCGCGCCCGGCACGATCAGGTCGTCCATGAACACGTCCGGCACGGCGGTGAGCGGGGAGAGCGTGACCACCGGCTGCGCGGGGTCGTTCAAGGCCTCTTCGCGCAGGGTCATTTCCGCGTCGTACCTCGCGGCCTCACCGCTGAGGATCGAGAGGGCGGCACTGGGGCCGTTCATGTTCTGCACGCCGTAGAGCGCCTCGCCCGCAGGCCTGCACGCCAGACAGCCCATCCCCAGCAGGCACAGGCTGACCGCCAGCAGCGCGCCGTAGCCGCGCGCCGTCAGCGGGCGGATGAGCTGCCCGCGGCCGGCCGCCTCAAGCCGCCGCGCCGCAAAGCCCGCCAGATAGTACACGACCGGGAACCACAGCGCCACAAAGCTGATGAAATAGGTATTGACAATGCGCCCCGCGCCGATGGAGGCGATGGCGTAGAGCGGCGGGGTCATCTGCGCGCAGTACAGCGCGCCCGTCAGGCCCAGGACGAGCCAGGGATGCGAAAAGCGCCAGGGGCTTTTCTTCGCCGCCCCGTACAGCGCGGGCAGCACCGCCAGCGTGACCGCGATCAGCGCAGGCCGCAGGTACGCGCTCATCTGCGCCACCCCGTAATAGAGGGCCTGCAAAACCGCCTTGACCGCCGGGGCCCGGTAGCCGATCACTCCGGCGCGCACCGCGTTGCCGGGAGCGGACATGCTGTAGGCAAAGCAGAGGAGCAGCAGGGTCGCCAGCCCCGCAAAGCGCCGGCGCCGCGGATGCCGCACGCGCAGCATCCACACCAGGCACACCGCCAGCATGCACACGCTCAGCAGCCCGCCGCCGTAGCTGCCGCCGCCCAAAAGCACCATCAGCACGCACAGCGCCGCCGTCAGCCCCACGGCGCGGCCCTTCGCCTCCGCCAGCCGCACCATCAGCGCGGCGGCCAGCGCCATGAGCGAGTAGATGAAGGTGTTGCCGATGCCGCCGTTGAACCAGAAAAACGCCTCGCCCGCGTCCGGCATGAACTGGATCATCAGCGTCACCGCCAGACAGCCCAGCGTCCAGCGGCCCGTGCGGTCCATGCCCAGCCGTCCGAACACCACAGCAAAAAAGTACAGAAAGCACGCGATAAATGCCGTGAGCAGCACAAACGTGCCGATGAAATACAGCTGCTCGGAAAAAATGCCGGGCTGCACATTGCTCAGCAGCGTGCCCGTATAGGTGCCCTGCCAGCTCTGGCGCGTTTCCAGCGCGCTCTCCCAGGCCGCGCGCAGCACCGCGCCCACGCTGCCCGTGTCGCGCCAGGCCTGATGCGCCTTAGCGGAAAAGCCGTAATCGTCATAGTAGGGATGGTTGTACAGGGAGATTGCGTACAGCGGCAGCGCGCCCAGCACCAGCGCCGCCACGCTCAGCCACAGCAGCCCGCGCCTGAGCCGTTTTACCCGGTTGACCGCCTGCATGCCGCTCCCTCCCTTCACATCATGTGCATAGAGTACCAAGTTTAGATTATAGCATGTTTCGCCCAAAAAAGCCACACGCACCATGAATCGGGCAAAGATTCCCCCGCACCCCGGCCGGGCCGCGGCATAGGATGGTACAGGCGCGCCCCATGGCGCAGCCGCAACCGTTCAATCCTGAAAGGAGCCCTTGACCATGATGCTTGACTCGACCGCCGCCCCCGGCGAGGGCCCGCTGGGCCTGCCTACGCCCGCTTTGCCGGACATAAATCAGCCCGCCTCCCCCGGTCCGGGGCCGGAGGGATTGCCTACGCCTGCTTTGCCAGATATCAACCAGCCCGCTTCCCCCGGTCCGGGGCCGGAGGGCCTGCCCACGCCTTCCCTGCCCAGCCGGCCGCAGATCACCTGTCCCGGCAACTTCTGCTGCCCCGCGGGCTACACTGCCGCCGCCGTCGGCCGCGGCCAGACCTTTACCGACCTTCTGCTTCTCCATAACGTTTCCTATCAGGCCCTGAGCGCGGCCAACCCAAACCTGTCCGTCACCCGGCCGCAGGCCGGGACACGCTATTGTGTGCCCCCTGCCGGAAGCCGCCGCCTGTGCCCCACCGGCAGCTACAGCCACGTAATGGGCGCAGGCGAAAACCTTTACACGCTCGCCCAGTCGCTGGGCGTGACCCCCGGCGCGCTGCTGGTGATCAATACCATGCTGGCCCCCGGAGATTTTGTGCCGGGCCGCGTGGTGTGCGTGACTTAAGGCTTTCGCCATACGAATGATTCCCGTGCCGGGCGGGTGGAAAGACGCTTCCGCCCTTCCGGCGCGCTTGATTTGACAAAAAAGTGGAAATATATTCAGCTTGTCGAAAAAGCTCGCCTGCGGCGATTTTTCCGACAGAACGCGTTTCCCCTGCGCTTTCAGCGCGGCCGGGGAAACGTGTCTTGGCGGAAAAGGCCGGTGCAGCCGGACTTTTTCGACATGCTGAGGCGGCCCGCGCTATCCTGCGCGGGCCGCCCCTGTACGCTGCTTCAGTTGTCCAAGCGTCGGGCTACCTCATCGGCCACAACCATGCCGCTTACGCCCGCCTGCATCAGGCCGCGCGTGATGCCCGCGCCGTCACCCGCGGCGAACAGGCCCTTGATGGCCGTTTCCATATGGCTGTCCACCAGCACCTTGCTGGAATAGAACTTGACCTCCACGCCGTAGAGCAGCGTGTTCTGGCTGTAGAGGCCGGGAGCCAGGTGGTCAAAGGCCTTGAGCGCCTCGACAATGCTGGTCAGGTGCCGCGCGGGCAGAACGAAGCTCAGGTCGCCCGGTACGGCGGTGGAGAGCGTGGGGATGGTGGTGGATTTGGCCAGGCGCTTCACGTCCGTGCGGCGGCCCTTGAGCAGGTCGCCCAGGCGCTGCACCATGATGGGCCCGCCGGTGAGCATGTTACCCAGCTGGGCGATATAGCGCCCGTATTCGATGGGCTGGTTGAACGGCTCGGTAAACTGCGTGGATACCAGCATGGCAAAGTTGGTGTTGCCGGTGCGCTTGGTGGGGTCCTCGTAGCTGTGGCCGTTGACCACGGCGATGCCGCCCTCGTAGTATTCCTGGCTCACCTCGCCGCCGGGGTTCATGCAGAAGGTGCGCACCTTGTTTTCATAGGTGTCGCTGTAGTAGACGAGCTTGGCCTCATAGAGGTCGCGGGTCAGGTGGTCCATAATGGCGTTGGGCACCTCCACGCGCACGCCGATGTCCACCTCGTTGTTCTGGGTGCGCAGGCCCAGCTTGCTCACCGTCTCGGACAGCCATTGCGCGCCGCCGCGGCCGGGGGCGGTGACCACATAGGGCGCGTAGACGATTTCCGGCTCGTGCCCGCGCTGATGAATCTTGACGCCCGTCACCTTTCCCTCCTCGCAGAGGATGTCCTCCGCGCTGGTCAGCTCCAGAAAGGTGGTGTTGGTTTTGGTGACGAGATAGTCATGCATCGCGCCCAGCACGGGCCCGGCATTTTCCGTGCCCAGGTGGCGCACCGGGCAGGGGACCAGGCGGATGTTGTAGCGGCTGGCCTCATAGGCGATTTCATCCACACGGCTGTTGTTGAGGCCGTGGACGGTCTTGCTGGCCCCGAAGCTGAGGTAGATGTCGTCGGCTTGGTGGATATAGTCCATCGCGCGCTTGTGGCCGATGTAGTCGCTCACATGGCCGCCCACCTCGTCGCTGAGGGACAGCTTGCCATCGGAGAAGGCGCCCGCGCCCGCCCAGCCATGCACGATGGCGCAGGGGTCGCAGTGCTTGCACTGCCCGTCGATGCGCGCCGGGCAGGCGCGGTGGGAGATCGCCCGCCCCGTATCCACGATCAGCACACGGCTCTGCGGGCGCTTCTGCGCCATTTCCAGCGCGGCAAAGATGCCCGCCGGACCCGCGCCGATGATGATGAAATCAAAATTCTTATTCTCCATGCGCTTTCTCCTCCGTCATTTCAGGCGCTCGGCAAAACCCACCTTACGCTGCACCTTGCGCAGCGTGCGCAGCGCCATCCGGTTGGCGATCTCAGCGTTTTCCTTAAGCACACCCTGCAGGTAGGCCTTGTCGGCCATCAGGCGCTTGTGCTCGCTTTGCAGGGGGGCGAGCGTCTCGATCACGCATTCGCTCACGCGGTCCTTGAGCTTGCCGTAGCCCTGGCCCTGCAGCTCCGCCGCAGCCTCCTCCACGCTCTGGCCGGTCAGCGCCGCGATGATGCTGAGCAGGTTGCTCACGCCGGGCTTGTTCTCCGGGTCGAAACGGATGTCCGCCTCCGAGTCGGTCACGGCGCGCCTCACCTTGCGGCGGATGGCGTCGGGCGGGTCCAGAAGCGAAATAAACGTGTCCTCGGGATCGGACTTGCTCATCTTGCGGCTGGGGTCCTGCAGGCTCATGATGCGGCTGCCCACCTTGCCGAAGTACCCCTCGGGCACGGTGAACACGTCTCCATAGACGCCGTTGAACCGCTGGGCGATGTTGCGCGTCAGCTCCAGGTGCTGCTTCTGGTCCGCCCCGATGGGCACCAGGTTGGTCTGATACAGGAGAATGTCCGCCGCCATCAGCGTAGGATACGTGAACAGGCCGGCGTTGATGTTATCGGCATGCTTCTGCGCCTTGTCCTTGAACTGGGTCATGCGCTGCAATTCGCCCATGTAGGTGAAGCAGTTGAGAATCCAGGCCAGCTCCGCGTGGCCGCTGACATGGCTCTGGCAGTAGATGATGTTCTTTTTGGGGTCCAGGCCGCTGGCGATGTAGATGGCGGTCAGTTCCAGACAGCGGCGGCGCAGGGCCGCAGGGTCCTGCCGCACGGTGATGGCATGCATGTCCACCACGCAGTAGATGCACTGGTACTCGTCTTCCAGAAGCTTGAAGTTGCGCAGGGCGCCAATGTAGTTGCCCAGCGTCAGCGTGCCGGAGGGCTGAATGCCGGAAAAAATGATTTTTTTGGTTTCGGTGGGCGTATCCATGGGGCCTTCCTCCTTTTGAGGTGTTATAAAGTCAGCGTGAGCACGATGCCCACGATAATGAGCAGGTTGCCGATCAGCCGTCGCCGGGTGATCTTTTCTTTGAGGAACCACCAGCTCAGCAGCATCACGTAGATGTAGCCGGAGGCTTCCAGAATGCTGGCCACGCTCAGCTCCAGCGTGCGCAGCGCCACGACGTTGAGCAGCATGCAGCCGAAGAACAGCGCATAGGCCAGGATGACCGGGGCGTTGAGATAGGCGCGCACACCCGTGTAGCGGGGATTGTCGGCGGCTTTTTTCAGGATCAGCTGGCTCACCGCCGAAAGCAGGGGGGTTATCAGGTAAATCAGGACGCCGCTATTCATGGTCCGTCACCACGAGCGCCACTCCGGCCAGCACCACCACAAGGCCGGCCGCCTTTCCCCAGGTCATTTGTTCGCCGAAAAACGCAAGGCCGAACAGCGCGGTCCACAGCGTGCATACGCCCTTGTTGCTGTAAGCGAAGCTTAGCGGCATGCGCCGTAGCACCAGCTGCCACAAAAGGGAATACGCCAGCAGCGCCGCCGCCTCCGCCGCCAGAAACGCCAGCGTCATGCCCGCGTCCTGCGCTGCCAGACGCAGCCCGGCCAGTTTGGCAAACACGCTGACCACCGCATAGATCAGCAGCGTGCCGTGCAAAAGCAGCATGCTTCGCCCGTTGGGTCTACTCAACCGCATCGTTCCTTTCCGTCGTCGTTTTGTCGGGCACCGCCCGCTACGGCCCGCAGGGCCGCCAGCATCGGGCTGTCGCCCAGGCTGCATTTGACCGCCGGGCGGATCGTGTAGCGAAACGGCGAGGGCGCATAGTCGATCAGCCCCAGCTGGCAGAAGGCATGCAGCCCCGCGCGCGCCTGCGCGTCCTCCAGCCCCGCCGCCTGCGCAAGCTGCCCAAGCGTGCGGTATATGCCGCTGCGCAGCGCCTTGTACAGCGTCCGGTAGGCTTCGTCGCCCGCATCCACGGCGCGGGCCAGCGCCCTGAGCGTCTCGCTGCGCGGCAGCACATGCACCTGCGCGTCCGACAGGCGGCTGCGCCACAGCGCCGCTTCGCCCGGAAACGCCTCGCCGTCCAGCAGCCACACGTGCCGCCAGTGCCCCCCGATCAGCGGCAATGCCGGTGCGGTGAGCAGCGTGACAAAGCCGCGAGGGTCATCCGGCGCATGGGCGCATACGTCCATATCCGCCAGAGCAAGCGCCCGGCGGGCCGAGGCATGCGTGCGCGCCGCCAGCAGATGCCCGCGCCGCCCCTCCCGGAGCGCGGCTTCCAGCGCGGACCAGCCGGTTTCCTGTATGGATTCTGTATCCGAAAGGGCTTTTCCTGCCTGCATGGAAAACGCGTCGGCCAGAGCGGTCACCAGCGCATCCCGCTCCGCCGGGCCGTCGGGCGCCTCCAGCGCCTGTGCACACGCCTCGCGCACGGGCTTGAGCGCCCTGACGTCCAGCTGCAGCGACGTCACCCCACGGAAGGTGTTGCGCCCCAGGCTGAACACCGCGTCCACCTCATCCGGAAGCGTCGCGGCCAGCGCGCCCTGCGAAAAGGCGATGCCGCCCAGCATGCGCCCGCCCTGCCGGAGCGTGAGCTTGAGGTGCGCGCCCTCCGCGCCCACGGCCCGGCGCTCCTCCGGCCGCAGCCCGCGCGCCAGAAACAGGGGCGCGGGGTTGCCGCAGCCAAAGGGGGCCATGCGGTTGATCTCGTCCAGCAGCGCGTCCGTGCAGTCCGAAAGGGTCAGCTCCGCGTCGTAGGGCTGGGCGGGCACGAAGCAGCTTTCCTCCGCCCGCCCCACGGCCGATTGCAGGCGCTCGCAGAACGCCTCGTACCGGTCCGCCTCCAGCGTCACGCCCGCGGCCTGCTCGTGGCCGCCGTAGCGCAGCAGCAGGTCGTCGCAGGTTTTGAGGCATTCGTGGATGTGCACGCCGGGAATGCTGCGCAGGCTGCCGTGCAGGAGTCCCTCATGCTCGCTGAGCACGCAGGTGGGGCAGTAATACTGCTGGCACAGCCGCCCCGCCGCCAGGCCGATCACCCCCACGTGCCAGTCCCGGCCGCGCACGATCAGCGCCTTTTCCCCGATGAAGTCATGCCCCGCTGCCTGCGCCTGCGCAGCCTTGACCAGCCGCTGCTCGGCGGCGCGGCGCTCGGTGTTGAGCGCGTCCAGCTCCTCGGCCAGCCGGTCCGCCTCGGCGGGGTCCTCCGTCATCATCAGGCGCACGCCCTTGCCCGCGTCGTCCAGACGGCCCGCCGCGTTCAGCCTCGGCCCCAGCCGGTAGCCCAGCGCCTCGCTGTCCACGGGGTCCGGGTCGCCGCTCACCCGAAGCAGCGCGCGCATGCCCGCCCGCTTTCGCCCGGCGATCGCCTTGAGCCCCAGCGACACCAGAATCCGGTTCTCGTCCTCCAGGGGCACGATGTCCGCCACGGTGGCCAGGGCCGCCAGGTCCAGGTAGTCCCGGCACGCGTCCAGACCCAGCAGCGCCTGCGCCAGCTTGAAGGCCACCCCCGTTCCGCACAGGCGGCGGAAGGGATAGTCCCCCAGCAGCGGGTTGAGCGCCGCGTCGGCGGGGCTGGCCTCCAGACCCAGGCCGTGATGGTCGGTCACGATCACGCGCATGCCCAGCCGCTGGGCCAGACGCACCTCCTCGTGGTTGGTGATGCCCAGGTCCACCGTGACCAGCACGCGATAGTCTTTGGCCAGCTGCTCCACCGCCGCCATGTTCAGGCCGTAGCCCTCCTCCCGCAGCGGCGTATGGGGATCGGCCCTGAGGCCGAAGCGGCGCAGGGCCTGCGTCATCAGCGCGCAGGCGCAGATGCCGTCCACGTCGTAATCGCCGTAGACCGCCACAGCCAGCCCCTTCCGGCGCGCATCCGTCAGAATGTCCAGCGCCTCCGCCATGCCGTGCATGCGCAGGGGGTCGTGCAGCCGGTCCAGCGAGGGGTTCAGGAACGCGTCGGCCTGCGCCGCGTCGGTGATGCCGCGCGCGTACAAAAGCCGCGCCGTTACCCCCTCATAGGGGCGAAGCGCGGCCGCGGCGCGCCCGTCCAGCGGGCGCGCCTGACGTGGGATGAAACGAAGCAATGCGGTGCCTCCTTGCACGGGGATTCACGGAGCGAAGGAATCAGGCCTTCTTTTCCTCGTGGTACTCCTGCTCGGTGTTGACGTTCCAGATGTTGTCCTTGGTTTTGACGCCGGATACGAGGTTGTCCACCGCCTCGAAGGACGTGGCCATGGAGTGGTCCATGTTGTTGTAGCGGTGCTGGCCGTTGCGGCCCACGCAGTAGAGATTTTCAAAGCCGCTTAGATAGGAGACGACCTTGTCCATCTCGTCATAGGTGTCAAAGTAGGCGGGATAGGCCTTCTTGACGCGCTCGCGGTGGCTCATGCGCACATGTTCCGGGCTGTCGATCACGCCCATGGTGCACAGCTCGCAGGCCGCCAGCGCGACGCATTCCTCCTCGCTCATGTTCCAGAAATCGTCGCCCTCGTTGCAGAAATACTCCAGCCCGATCCACACGGTGTGCTCCGGGTCCTCCACCAGATAGGGCGACCAGTTGTTGAAAATCTGGATGCGGCCCAGCTTCACATTGGTGTCCTGCACGTAGATCCAGCAGTCGGGCACGATGTTGCCAAGCGTCTTGTGATTCGTTTCGTTTTTCAGATTCAGACGGTCCAGCAGAAGGCCCACGGTGACGAAATCGCGGTAGGGCAGGCCTGCGGCCACGCGCGCCACGTCCGCCGGCACGTCGTTCATGCCGGCCACCAGGTCTTTTACCGGCATGGAGGAGAAGAAGGCGTCCCCCTCCACCGTGTGCTCGCCGCTTTCGTCGCGGTAGCGCAGGCTTTTGACGCGCCCGCCCTCCGTGGTCAGGCCCAGAACCTCCGCACCGAGCAGAATCTTTCCGCCCATCTTCTCCACCTCGGTGGCCACGGTTTCCCACAGCTGGCCGGGGCCGTACTTGGGATAGCGGAACTCCTCGATCAGCGAGGTCTGGACATGCTTGCTGCGCTGCTCCTTGGAGACGAACACCTTGGAAAACATGTCCCTGAGGATGCCGAAGATGCTCAGTTCCTTGGTGCGCTGCTTGCCCCAGCTGGCATCGATCTCGCGGGGGTGGCGTCCCCACAGCTTTTCGGTATAGCCCTCAAAGAACATGCCGTAGAGCTTTTTGCCGAAGCTGTTGATGTAGTAATTTTCCAGGTTGTCGTTGGGACGCTTGTGCAGCGTGGCGCAAAGGAAGCTCATGCCCACCTGCATGGTGGTGGCAAAGCCCATGGTCTTGAGCGTCTCCATCTTGAGGCTGACGGGATAATCGAAAAAGTGCTTGCCGTAATAGATGCGGCTGACGCGGTTGCGCACCAGCATGACGCGGTCTTCCTTTTCGGGATCAGGACCGCCGGCGGAGAGCGGAACGGGGCGGCCCAGCACCCTGTCGTCAAAGGAAGGCGCGCCCTGCAGGGGCATGATGTCCGCCCACCAGTCCATCACGCGCTGGTCCTTGCTGAAAAAGCGATGGCCGCCGATATCCATGCGGTTGCCCTGATAGCGCACCGTCTTGGAGATGCCGCCGATTTCGTGACTCTGTTCCAGAACCGTTACGTCATAGCCGTGCTTGAGCAGCTCGTACGCCGCCGTCAGTCCGGCGGGGCCGGCTCCGATAATCCATACTTTCTGCATTTCGTGGCTCCTGTGCTCTATGGCGCAATACTTATGCGGAATGGCGGATTTTCGCCTTTCCTGTCATCCAACAGTATATATCAGTTGCCTGGGTTTTGCAAAGCCTATTTTCTTCGCGGAGCACGCCCAAATTGGCGTCCGGCTCTTGACAGACCGCCTCCCGCGCGTGGTATGCTGGGATCGATACCGGCCGCGCCCGCGCGGCTGCCCAGGGAGGAATATGCCTATGATAACCCGCAGGTTTCACGATCTCACGCTGCCGCTGCTGGGCTTCGGCGCCATGCGCCTGCCGCTGCTTGCGGACGGCTCCGGCCGGGTGGACGAGGCCCGGACGCGCGACATGGTGGCGTATGCCATGCAACATGGCCTGAACTACTTCGACACCGCCTATCCCTATCACGGGGGCGAATCCGAGCGCATCATGGGCCGCATCCTGGCGGATTATCCCCGCGAGAGCTACCTGCTGGCCACGAAGTTTCCCAGCCACGTGGCCGCCGCCGGGCGCACTCCCGCCTCCATCTTCGAAGAGCAGCTGGAGAAATGCGGGGTAAGCTACTTCGATTTCTACCTGCTGCACAATGTGTGCGAAACCACAACCCCCGCTTTCTGCGACCCGAAGCTGGGCATCGTGGATTACCTGCTGGAGCAGCGCAGGCTGGGGCGCATCCGGTACCTGGGCTTTTCCAGCCATGGGCAGATGGACAACCTGCGCGCCTTTCTGGACCTGTATGGCAAGGAGATGGCCTTCTGCCAGATCCAGCTGAACTATCTGGACTGGACGTTTCAAAAGGCAAAGGAAAAGTACGAGCTGCTGACCTCGCTGGGCATCCCGATATGGGTGATGGAACCGGTGCGCGGAGGACGGCTGGCCCGCCTGGACGCGGCGGAGGAGGAAGCGCTGCGCGCCCTGAATCCGGACCTGAGCCCCTCGGCGTGGGCCTTCCGATTCGTCAAGGACCTGCCCAACGTGCACATGGTGCTCAGCGGCATGTCCAATATGGAGCAGCTTCGGGAGAACATCGAAACCTTTTCCCATCCCCAGCCCCTGACCCCTGCCGAGCGGGAGGCGCTGCTGTCGCTGGCCGAGCGGATGAAGAATACCGTGCCCTGCACCGCCTGCCGCTACTGCGTGGACGGCTGCCCCGCCGGGCTGGATATCCCCATGCTGCTGGCGGCCTACAATGCGTTTCGCCTCTCCGCCTCCGAAGCGGGCCGCGTCGAGGCCCTGCCCGCCGAAAGGCAGCCCTCGGCCTGCGTGGCCTGCGGCCAGTGCGTGAAGGCCTGTCCGCAGGGCATCGACGTGCCCGCGCACCTGAAAGCCTTTGCCGCGGAGCTGGCGCGCCGTTCCCGGTGAGGGGCCCATGCGTCCCGTGTCCGGCGCAGCTTGCATATCCTAATCTTGTGCAAACGTGCCGTTTTTGGTATAATGATGAGACATTGCCGCATATACCGGCCATATCCATCCAAAGGAGGCACTTCGCCTTGACTGCTTGGCTGATTCGCCGCTTCATCCGGGAGCCCGACCATGTGAATGACCCGGACGTTCGGGCCGCCTACGGCACCCTGGCCGCCGTGACGGGCATTGCCGTCAACCTGCTTCTCTCCGCCGGCAAGTTTTTCATGGGGCTGCTCAGCGGTTCGCTGGCTATCATGGCCGACGCCGCCAACAACCTTTCCGACGCCGCCGGCAGCATCGTCACGCTGATCACCACGCGCCTGGCCCGCAAGCCCGTGGACCAGGAGCACCCCTTCGGCCATGGACGCATGGAGTACCTGGGTTCGCTGGCGGTGGGCGTGCTGATCCTGCTGATGGGATTGCAGCTTTTGCGCGATGGCCTGTCCTCCATCCTCCATCCTGAACCGCTCACCCTGTCGTGGGTGGTGGTCGCGACTCTGGTGGCATCCGTGCTGCTGAAGCTGTGGCTGTTCTTTTTCTACCGCAAGCTGGGCAACGCCGTTCATAACGGCACACTGCTGGCCGCCTCCAAGGACAGCCTGGGCGACGTGCTCTCTACCGGCGCGGTGCTGCTCAGCGTGCTGGCCTATCTTGCTTTCAACTGGGCCATCGACGGCTGGATTGGCCTGCTGGTGGCGGCTGTGGTGCTGAAGGGGGGCTTCGACGTATGCCGCGATACGATGGACAGCCTGCTGGGCGGCAAGCCGGACCCGGAAAAAATTCACCAGATCCGCGAGCTGCTGCTGGCGCGAGACGGGATTCTGGGCATTCATGACCTGGTGCTTCATGACTATGGACCGGGCCGCTGCATCGCCTCGGTGCATGCGGAGGTCAGCGCAGATGCCAATATCGTGGCCATCCATGAGGTGATCGACGATGCCGAGCGCGAAATCGGCCAAAAGATGCACATGGCCATTTGCATCCACATGGACCCCATCGTCACTTCGGATGACAAGGTGAATCACGTCCACCAGCAGATGTCGGACTTTCTCAAAAATACCGATCCCTGCCTGAGCCTGCATGATTTTCGCATGGTGCCGGGCCAGGGGCATATCAACCTGATTTTCGACTGCGTCACCCCCGCCGGCTACAAGGGCCGCGACGAGCTGCTCAAGTCCCTTAACGCCTACGCACGCTCGCTGGACGACCGCTACCGTCTGGTGGTGCAGTTCGATACCGACTACACCTGACCAAATCCGTCCAGCTGCAACAAAACCGCCCTCCTTTGCGTTGTCTGGGCACCAACGTAAAGGAGGGTTTTTGTATGAAGCGTTTGTTTCAGCGGACCGCGGCGCTGCTTTGCGCGGCGCTGCTGCTCGTTGCCTCCCCATCGGTCCATGCGGCCGGGGAAGACCCCTTTACCGTGCTGTTCATCGGCATGGACACTTCGGGAAAGGCCGGCCGCAGCGACGTGATGATGCTGGCGAGCATCGATCCCCAAGCGGGCCGCATCCGGCTGGTTTCGTTCCTGCGCGACCTGTACGTCACCATCCCCGGGCACGGCAAGGACCGGCTCAACGCGGCCTACTTCTATGGCGGCGAGGAGCTGCTTCTCAAGACGCTGGAGGAGAACTTCGGCGTCAGCGCCGGGCATACCGTCACGGCGCACTTTCCCACGCTGGTGCGGGCGGTGGACCTGCTGGGCGGCGTGGAGGCGGAGATCACCGAGTCCGAGCGTCAGCAGCTCAACAAAATTCTGGAGGATTACAACTGCCAGGTGGGCCTTGCGGCGGACGACGGCCTGCTGGAAACCGCGGGCGAGCATCTGCTCAACGGCCGGCAGGCCCTGAGCTACTGCCGCATCCGCAAAATCGACAGTGATTTTCAGCGAACCGGCCGGCAGCAGCGGATCATCGAGAGCGCGGCGGAGAAGCTGATGCAGATGAAGCTTTTCGACCTGCTGAAGCTGGCCGTGACGCTGCTTGACGAGGTGGAAACCGACCTGACGCTGGCCGATCTGGCCGCGCTCGCGCCGCTTCTGGGCTGTGAAACGCTGGATATTCAGGGCGCGCATGTGCCTTTTGATGGCGCCTACGCGGACGAAACCATCGGCGGCATGATGGTGCTCACCCCGGACCTTTCCTCCAACCGCTCGCAGCTCAGTCGCTTTCTGGAAGGCGATTGAGCGTCAGACGTATACGCGCAAACGCATTGAGGCCCCGCCAGATGGCGGGGCCTCAGACCGTTGAAAAACCCATGGTTTTGGAAAGAGCCGCGTTTCTTGCGTCCTTCGGACGCTCGCAACGCTCACGAAAAATGCTGCGGCATAAGGCTTTGGGGCTCTGCCCCAAACCCCGGCAGGGGGATGATCCCCCTGCACCCCGCACTTTGTCAGCAGCCTGAGGCCCCGCCATCTGGCGGGGCCTCTTTTGGGGTGATGGATTTCTTAGCGGCCGAACTGGCAGTCGTTGTTGCCGGAATCGGTGGTCCACATCTCCAGGAAGTTGATGGGATCGTTGAAGTCGGCCAGCCAGCCATTGCGGGCGATGTCGTAGTTGCCGTTCTTACGGTCGTTGAGGAACACGTTCCACTCGCAGGTGCGGATGGTCATGTTGATGCCGATCACGGCCAGATCCTGCTGGATGCACTCGGCGATGCCCACGTTGCCGGAGCCCTCGTTGGTGAGGTACTCGAAGCTGATGGGGGTGGAAGCGGAGAGCATGTTGTTGGCGTCGAACTCATAGCCGGCGCTCTTGAGCAGCTCGATGGCGCCGTCCACATCGACCTCGGTGCTGAAGTAGCCGGTCTCGACGGGATAGGTGTAGGCGTCGTCATCCACGCGGAATTCACCGCCGTGGCCGTCCGCCATGCCGGCGGGCACGAAGGTGTTCGCGGCCTTCTGGCCGGTCTGGCCGATGGTGTCGATGATGTACTGACGGTCCACCAGCATCGCAAAGGCGCGGCGCATGGCGTTGGCCTGCTCCACGGTCTTGCCGTCGAACAGCGGGCTCTTCACGTTGAAGCTGGCATAGTAGGTGCCCAGGTTGTCCACCACGTGGAACTCGGGATCGATGCCATTGAGGGACGCGATCTGATCGGTGGGCACGGTGTCGATGAAGTCCAGGTCGCCGGCCTGATAGGCGGCATAGATGGCGGTGTCATCGGCGGAGAGCATGAGCTCGATGCGCTCGATCTTCACGTTGTCAGCATTCCAGTAGTTGGGGTTCTTCTCGTACACCATGGACTCGTTGTGCTTCCACTCGGTCAGCACGTACGCGCCGGAGGAGATGAAGCCGGCCTCGGTGGCCCAGGCGTTGGGGTTGAGGATATTGCCGTCCTCATCCAGATAGCCCTCGGCGCCCTCGACCTCGGACTGCTTCACCGGGAAGAAGGTGGGGAAGGCGCACAGGTCCAGCATGTAGGCGCAGGGCGCAACCATCTCAACGGTGAAGGTCTTGCCATCCTCGGAGGCGCTCACGGCCAGATCGTCCGGATAGCCCTTGATGCCGTTGAACATGTAGCTGTAGTCGGCGGCGGTGGCGGTAGAAGCGGCACGCTTCCAGCTCCACTCGAAGTCCTTGGCGGTCAGGTCGCTGCCGTCGGACCACTTCAGGCCGTCACGCAGGGTGAAGGTGTATACCAGGCCGTCTTCGCTCACGGTGTAACCGGTGGCGAAGTCAGGCACCAGCTGGCCCTCGGCGTCGTAGGTGTACAGGCCGCCGAAGGAGTTCACCGCCAGAGAGGCGCCGTCCACGGTGCTGTTGAGCGCGGGGTCCAGCTTGTCCGGCTCGGAAGCCAGGTTCACGCGCAGGGTGGTGTCATCGCCCTTGTCGGCATACATGAAGAACTTGTAGCCGAAGAGGTTGCTGTAGATGTTGGTCACAGCGGAATCCTGCATGTACAGGTCGTTGTAGTAGTAGATCGGCAGAATGGCGCCGGTCTCCATCAGCATGTCCTCGGCCTCATGCATGAGGGCTTCGCGAGCGACCACGTCAGTGGTGGACTTGATCTCCGCGATCAGCTCATCGTAATGAGTCCAATCGGGTTCGGAGCCTTCATCCGCAAGCGCGGGAGCCATGCAGGCGACGAGCATCATCATCACCAGCAGGGCAGAAAGCAACTTTTTCATGTTTCTATGATCCTCCTGTTTTTATTTCCAAAGACGGCTTTCGCCGTCCTCAGAGTCAATAGTGGGGGTTCCAGCACGCGATGCTGTGGCCGGGTTCGGTTTCGGCCAGCGGCGGACATTCCCTGGCGCACTTGTCCGTAGCGTAGCGGCAGCGGGTGCGGAACGGGCAACCCGTGGGCATGTGCAGCGGGCTGGGCACGTCGCCCTCCAGCGGGATGCGGTGGCGGGTGCGGGCCGTGTCGGGATCGGGAATCGGAATGGCCGAAATCAGCGACTGGGTATAGGGATGCTGCGGACGGTCGATCACATCCTCGGATGTGCCCACCTCCACGATCCGGCCCAGGTACATCACCGCGATGCGGTGGCTGATGTGCTGCACCACCAGAAGGTCGTGCGCGATGAACAGATAGGCGATGCCCAGCTTCTTTTGCAGGTCCTCAAAGGTGTTGATGATCTGCGCCTGAATGGACACGTCCAGAGCGCTGACGGGCTCATCGCAGATGATGAAGCGCGGATTCACCGCGAGGGCGCGGGCGATGCCGATGCGCTGGCGCTGGCCGCCGGAGAACTCGTGCGCGTAGCGGCGCGCGTGATCGCTGTTGAGGCCCACCAGCGTGAGCAGCCCGGCGATCTTTTCATCGCGCTCTTTCTTGTTCTTGTACAGATGGTGGATGTCCAGCGGCTCGCCCACGATGTCGGCCACGGTCATGCGCGGGTTGAGCGAGGAATACGGGTCCTGAAAAACGATCTGGATCTCCTTGCGGTACTGGTCGATATTGGCCGGGGTCAGCGGCGTACCGTTGTAAATCACCTCGCCGGAGGTGGGCTTGTAAAGGTGCAGAATGGTGCGCCCCACGGTGGTCTTGCCGCAGCCGGATTCGCCCACCAGGCCCAGCGTCTCGCCCGGCCGGATGCCGAAGCTCACGCCGTCCACGGCCTTGAGGGGCGTCGTGCCGAACCAGCCGGTACGCACGGGGAAATACTGCTTGAGGTCGCGCACCTCCAGAATGTACTCGCTCATTGCGCCGCCCCCTCCTTCCTTGCTTCGTCATAGACATGCTTGACGTTCATCCAGCAGGCGGCCCGATGATCTTCATTGATGGGCAGCTCCTCGGGCAGGTCCGTCAGGCAGATCTTCATGGCGCAGTCGCAGCGGGAGGCGAAGGCGCAGCCCGCGGGCATGCTGGTCAGGTCCACCGGCGAACCCGCAATGGGAATCAGCCGCTGGTTGCGGCTGTCCAGCTTGGGGATGGACCGCAGCAGACCCTTGGTGTATTCATGCTTCGGATTGTAGAAGATCTCATCCACGGTGCCGCGCTCGCAGATGCGGCCCGCGTACATCACGATGATCTCGTCGCACATGTCGGCGATGACGCCCAGGTCGTGCGTAATCATGATGATGGCCATGCCCAGCTTCTTTTGCAGGTCCTTCATCAGTTCCAGAATCTGCGCCTGAATGGTCACGTCCAGCGCGGTGGTGGGCTCGTCGGCAATCAGGATATCCGGCTCGCACGCCAGGGCCATGGCGATCATCACGCGCTGGCGCATGCCGCCGGACAGCTCGTGCGGATACTGCTTGAGGCGCTTCTCCGGCTCGTTCACGCCCACGAGCTTGAGCATCTCCACGGCGCGGGCGTTGGCCTGCTCATGGTTGCGGTTGGTGTGCAGCAAAATGGCCTCGCGCAGCTGGTTGCCGATGGTGTAGGTGGGGTTGAGGGAGGTCATCGGGTCCTGGAAGATGATGGAGATGCGCTTGCCGCGGAACTCGCTCATCTGCTTTTTGGAAAACTTCACGATGTCCTGACCGTCGAAGAGGATTTCGCCGCTCTTGATGCGGCCGGGCTCCACCAGAATGCGCATGATGGAATAGGCCGTCACGCTCTTGCCGCTGCCGGACTCGCCCACGATGCCCAGCACCTTGCCCTTGTCCAGGCTGAAGGAAATCCCGTTGACGGCGCGGACCTCGCCGGCGTCCACGTCAAACGAAGTACACAGGTTTTTCACCTGCAACAGCGGTGTGCTCATTCGTTCATTACCTCCTCAGCTTGGGGTCGAAGGCGTCGCGCAGGCCGTCGCCCAGCAGGTTGAAGCTCAGCACGATCAGGCAGATGCTCAGCGCCGGGAAGAGCATCTTCCACGGATAGTTCTGCATGCCGCCGCGCGCCGCGTTGGCCAGGGAGCCCAGCGAGGGCATGGGCGCCTGCACGCCCAGGCCGATGAAGCTCAAAAAGCTCTCGGTAAAGATAGCCGACGGGATCTGTAATGCAACGGATATGAAGATGACGCTGATGCAGTTGGGTAAAATATGCTTGCGAATGATGCGGCCGGGCTTGGCGCCAAGGGCGCGGGCCGCCAGGACATATTCGTTGGTCTTGATGGAGAGAATCTGGCCGCGGACCAGACGCGCCATGCTCACCCAGTACAGAAGGCCGAACACCACAAAGAGGCTGAGCATGTTGGTTCCTACCTGCGCCAGAATCGTGCCCTTGAGGGCGTTGCCCAGCACCTGGTTGAGCACCACGGAGAGCAGAATCACCATCAGGGTATCCGGCAGGGAGTAGATGATGTCCACGATGCGCATCATGATCAGGTCCACCTTGCCGCCGCAGTAGCCGGAGATGGAGCCATAGAGCAGGCCGATCACCAGCACGATCAGGCTGGCAAACAGGCCCACCAGCAGCGACACGCGCGCGCCGTACACCACGCGGATAAAGTAGTCGCGGCACAATTCATCGGTCCCGAAGATGTGCGGGAAGATCTCCTGCCCCTCTTCGATGGCCTTGAGCTCGTTTTCCGAATACTCAAAGGGCGCCAGGTTCTTGGCCGTCTTGTCGCGCTTGCCGTTGACCTCGATCATCTGGGAATAGGAATAGGGATAGACCGAGGGCACCACCGCGATGATCACCAGCAGCACCGCCAGCACGATCAGGCTGGCCACAGCCAGCGGGTTTTTAAAGAGCTTGCGCATGCCGTCGCGGAAAAAGGTGGTGGATTCCCGCATCGTTTCATGCTGCTGCTTTTCCTCGTCCGTGGCAGGGGAAAACTTGTTCAGATCAATTTGCAGGCTCAAGAGGTTTTTCTTGGGCAGCTGGTCTTCTTTAAATTCACGCATTCGCGCCATCCTCCTCAATCAAGCTTGATACGCGGGTCGACCGCCTTGTAGATCAGGTCGCTGAGAAGCGTGGCGACCACCATGAGCACCGCCAGGAAGATGGTGACGGCCATAATCATGGGGTAGTCCTGATTGTTGATGGAGCTGACGAACTTGGTGCCCAGCCCGCCCACGGTGAATACCGTTTCCACCACCATGCTGCCGGTGAGGATGTAGGCGGTCATGGGGCCCACGTAGGTGATGACGGGGATGAGCGCATTGCGCAGCGCATGCTTGAAAATGACCAGCCACTCATGCACGCCCTTGGCGCGGGCGGTGCGGATGTAGTCCTGTCCCAGCACGTCGAGCATGCTGGATTTGGTCAGACGGGTGATATAGGCCATGGGATAGAGCGCCAGCGCGATCACCGGCAGCACGTAGTTGGGATTGCTGGGCGACCACACGCCCACCCATTGCAGCTGCAGGCAGAAGACCAGCAGCAGAATGGTGGCCAGAATGAAGCTGGGCACCGAAACAAACAGCGTGGTCACAAAGATGATCACGCGGTCCGGCCAGCGGCCGCGGCAGAGCGCCGCCACCGATCCCAGCACCAGCCCGATGACGAGCGCCAGCAGGGCCGCCATGCCGCCCAGCGTGGCGGATACCGAGAACGATTCGGAGATCACGTCCGAAATCTCGCGTCCCGTCTTGAGCGAAATGCCGAAATCGCCGTGCGCCAGGTTGCCCAGGTAGATCAGGAACTGTTCCCCCACGGGCTTATCCAGATGGAAGCGCTGCATCAGCATGGCTTCCACCGCCGGGTCCTTGGCCTTTTCACTGGCAAACGGCCCGCCGGGGATGGCGTTCATGGCAAAAAAGGTGATGGCCGCGATGATGAATACGGTTAGGATTGCAAGCAATACACGCTTGACGACATATCTGAGCATCCCGATGAGTCCCTCCCGAAAGCGCGCCGCAAAGCCTTGCGCGCCGCAAAGTTCAGTTCGTTTCCGCGCGGGGCGAAAACCAAGCCGCACGGCCTGGACCGCGCGGCAGCATTGTACATAGGACGCTTTGAGGGCAGTATGCAAAAGTAGACTTTGAAATACCGGTTTTTTCCCGCCGGTACCCCATGCCGATTACCCTCCCAGCGTCCTGCCTCTCACCGGCCCTCGCCATCGAAAATCCATACAGATCAACCCAAACGTCCCTTTCCGCTAAAAATACAACACACGTTATTACTATAGCACATCCCGATGCCAAAAGTCTACTTAAAAAAACACCTGTTTACATAAAGCAACAGGTGTATTGTGAAATAACCGGAAGGTCAATCTCATGCTTTTCTGGCCGAAATTCCGGATCCTCCCCGTTTTGTATTTTTTCTGTATTTTTTGTGAGCCGGATCAGCGCGCCGCGGCCTTTTCCAGTTCCACCCAGCGTTTCCATTCCTCTTCATCCGCGCCCACGGTCACACGGCTGCCGTTTCGCACAATGGGGCTGACCAGCGCCATCGGGTCGTTCATCAGCTCGGCCAGAATCAGGCTGTCGGTGGACATGTGGGCCACGGGGCGCTCCAGGGCCTTTTTGCCGGAGCGGTCCACCAGGGCCTTTGCGCCGACCGCGGCGGCAAACACCTCCAGCTCCTTTTTGCCCAGGCGGTGCTTTTTGAGGTCCATCAGCTGACAGGGGATGCGGCGCTCCTTGAAAAACCGCTCCGCCTTGAGCACATCCGGGTTTCTGGAGGACACATAGATCTGAATGTTCACGCTTCCTTCCCCTTTCTCCTGCGCTCCCGGCGCACGTCGCCGCCCACGAATCCCACGCGCAGGCAGGCGCCTTTGTCCAGCAGGCGCGAGGTCACGCGCTCGGTGTAGCGCTCCAGCAGCTCGTTCATGCTCAGGTTGGTGCTGAGAACGGTGTGCCGTCCGCTCATCTGCCGTTCGTTGAGCAGGTTGAACAGCTGCGTGACGGTCACGTTGTTCATCAGCGGCTCGGTGCCCAGGTCGTCGATGAGCAGCAGCTCCGCTTCCATCAGGGGCCTGAGCCTGGCCCCGTCATTGTCCATATAGGCCTGCCGCGCCGTTTCAAAGAAGCGGTACGCGCTGACGTAGGTGGGCAGGTATCCGCGCTCGGCCACGCGATGGGCGATGCACTGCATCAGAAACGTCTTGCCCAGCCCGCTCTTGCCCATCAGCAGCAGGTCGCGCACCCGGGTATCCGGAAAGCTGTCGGCATAGCGCAGGCAGATATCGCGGTTGGCCTCCATGACGCGCCGCTGGGACATGCCCCGCTCGTCCGGTTCATCGGAAAAAACGGAGGCGTCATAGGTTTCAAAGGTGCCCGTCCCCGCGCCCAGGCCGCTTTGCTCCATCAGGCGGCGGTTGAGCTCCTGGCGCATGCAGCCGCACATGCGGCGGGAGGGGTCATACACATATCCCTCGTCACGGCAGACGGCGCAGGTGTAGACGGGCTGCAAAAAATCAGGGGCCAGACCACCCTGCACCAGCTTCTCCCGGATCTGCCGGTTCCACTCCGCCATGCGCGCGGGCAGGCCGGCGTTGGCCCCGGGGTCGCGGCGGGGGGCGGTCAGGCTGGAACGCACGCCCGCCATCACCTCGGCGTGGCGCTTGTCCAGCAGTTCCCGAAGGCCCGGACACCGCCCGCAGGCTTCTTCGCGCCGCTGCTCGAACAGGCGCAGGTTGTCCTCGCGCCGCCGGGCATATTCCTGCTCCAGCCGGGCCAAGATCTGCTCTCGCGTCATTTGCGGTTCAACTCCTCCAGCTGCTCCTCCGACAGGTCGCCGAACTCGTCGGGGTCGTAGGTCCGCTGCTCATATTGCTGCTCGATCACGCGCTTGGCGGGCGCGGCGGGACGGTCTGTCCCCTTCTGCGAGGACTGGAAGCGCTCGTGCTCGGCACGCGCCGCCTCCACGGTGAGCACGCCCGACTTGCGCCAGCCCTCCAGCAGACGGTTCATGTAGGGCATGGGCTTGTCCACACCCCGCGCGAACTCCGCCGCCAGGTCCACCAGCGCCGCCGGCATGTTCCATTGCGTTTCCCAGGTCGTCAGCAGCTCCCGGTTGGCCTGCGTGCAGCCGCCGCGGTGGCCGCACAGGTCCATCAGGCCCCGGATGCGCCGGTTCAGCGCCCGCACCTGCGTAAGATGCGCCTCGATGGCCTCCGCCGTGGTCAGGCCCTTGGCGTTCCAGGCCTCCAGCAGCGCCGCCACATTGTCCAGCGAATGCGCCCTGCCGCTCGCAGCCACCTCACGGGCTGCCAGCAGGGCCGCCTCATGCCCGCCCATGGCCGTCAGGCTGCGGTACAGTCGCCGCATGCCCTCGTCCACCACGGCGCGGCTGATGCCCAGCGCCTGAAGCAGCTCGCGGATGCGCGCGGTTTCCTCCTGCTCGGCCTCCAGCGTGCGCTCAACCGCCTTGCCGGTGACGGCCTGTCCGCCGCTGCGGCTGCGGATGCCTTCCAATACCTTGTCCAGATAGCCGAAGGTGGGCGAGCCCTTGGTGGTCTCGCGGCAGGCGGCTTCGACGGCCCTGGGCTCAAAGCCCCACTGCTCCGTCCATTTCAGATACAGGTCCACCTCGTCCATGGAGGGGCTGCGGCGCATGCCCAGGCGGCTGAGCACCCGGCGCGCGCCCTTCATGGCCGCCTCGGACCGCTGGAACACCGCCTCGGCCTCCTCGATGGTGGAGATATGCTCCTGCGCCAGCTCCGCCGCCAGCTTCTGGGCGGCCTTGAAGCTGAAATTGATGCCCCGCGTGGCGATCATGTGCTGAATGAGCATGAGCACCACCTCGGCGGGCAATTTCAGCTGCTCCACCCATTCGTAGGCCAGCACGGTTTCGCCGCCGTGGAGCTTGCGCCGGTCGCCGAAGGCGGCGTACACCGCCTGAGCGAACGCCTCGTAGGCCTCGTCGCGGGGGGCTTCCCGCCGCTTGAGCATGGCCTGCTGCACGCTGAGAAACCGGTAGACCGGCGGCGTGTCCTTCACCCGCTCCACCAGGCGGCAGCGCTCCCAGTAGCGCATGGCGCATTCCACCTCGTCGCGGGACAGCGCCAGCGACCGGGCCACATCGTCCAGCAGATCGCCCTCCTCCTGCACGCCGCCGTGCGCGCACATCAGGCCGTAGAGGTACACCTTGACATGGCTGTCGGGCGCGGCGGGCATGTATTCGCAAAAAAAGGCGTTGGGCACCGCCGTGGCGTCCCAGAGCAGGCCGCCGCGCTCGGCTTCAAAGGTTGGCATGCTGATATTCCGGCTCCTTTCGCATAGATAGGTTCAGTATACCACATTTTTGTCCGGCAAGGAAGCGCGCAAAAACGGGCCGCCCGGCGGAATGCCGGACGGCCCAGTCTGCTGACAAAGTGCGGGGTGCAGGGGGATCATCGGTTGCTCAATCATTCGCGCTTCCCTAACGGTCGCGCTCATGGTTTCGCTGCCCCGCTGCGGGTCGCTTTGGGCCTTCGGCCCAAGTGCCCACAGGGCACACGCTTCCCTTCGCGCCTGCCGGGGTTTGGGGCAGAGCCCCAAAGCCTTATGCCGCAGCATTTTTCGTGAGCGTTGCGAGCGTCCGAAGGACGCAAGAAACGCGGCTCTTTCCAAAACCAGAACCAGGGTTTTTTCAACGGTCTGGGCCGCCCGGCGGAATGCCGGGCGGCCCTTCCTGCGCATGTCCGTTACAGCAGGTGCGCGCAGTCCTTGTCAAACGAGATGGCGGCACGCTCGCCGACCTCAAAGACGCGCTTGTTGAGGGGGCAGCTGTCGGTGATCTTGACCAGCGTGCCATCTTCCAGGCGCACATGGTAGTTCTGATAGCTGCCCATGAAGCAGCTCAGCTCCACCGTGCAGGGCAGCAGGCCTTCCGGGGCGATCCGGATGGCCTCCGGCCGGAGCACGATTTCGCCCTCCGCGCCCGCGTCGCGGGGCGTGTCGGTCTCCACGGTCACCTCGCGGCCCTCCACGGTTACGACGCAATCGTTCCCCTGCATGCCCTTGACGGTGCCCTTGATGAAGTTCGCCTCGCCGATGAAGTCGGCCACGAACTCGTCGGTGGGATGGTAGTAGATGTCCTTGGGGCTGCCCATCTGGGCCACGACGCCCTTTTTCATGATGATGATCTCGTCGGAGATGGACATGGCCTCGGACTGGTCGTGGGTGACGTAGATCGCCGTGATGCCCAGCTTCTGCTGGATGCGGCGGATCTCGGTGCGCATGGTCACGCGCAGCTTGGCGTCCAGGTTGGACAGCGGCTCGTCAAAGAGCAGCACGCCCGGCTCCACCACCAGCGCGCGGGCCAACGCTACACGCTGCTGCTGGCCGCCGGAGAGCTGGTTGGTCATGCGGCTCTCCATGCCGCCCATCTCCACCAGGTCCAGAATGGTCCTGACCCGCTGCTCGATTTCCGCCTTGGGCACCTTGCGCAGCTTGAGGCCGTACGCCACGTTGTCAAAGACATTATAATGAGGAAACAGCGCGTAGCTCTGAAACACCATGGCGGTGTCGCGCTTGTTGGGGGTCAGCTCGTTGATGGGCTGGCCGCCCAGGTAAATTTCGCCCTCGTCCGGGCTCTCAAAGCCGGCCACCATGCGAAGCGTCGTGGTTTTTCCGCAGCCGGAGGGGCCCAGGAGCGTCACGAAGCTGCCCGGCGCGATGTCCAGCGACACGTCGTGCACGGCATAAAAGTCCTTGCCTGTCTTGGGGTCGGTATAGATCTTGGAAATGTGGTCAAGGCGAACGCCCTTGCTCTCCTTAGGCATTTTCGCTGTCCCCCTTTATCTTTCTGCTGGTGCCAAAATACTTGGTCACGAGGTTCATGATCACGATGGACGCATACACGATGGCGATCAGAATGGTCGCGTAGGCGCAGGCCACGCCGTACTTGCCCTTTTCCGCAAACTCGTTGATCTGCGTGGTGATGAGCAGGTACTGCGGCGTCACCAGCAGAATGATGGCGCTGATGGCGGTGATGGAGCGAACGAAGGTGGTGACCAGGCCGCTTAGGAAGCTGTCCTTGATGAGCGGCAGCGTGACGGAGGTGAACACCTTTCCGCTGCCCGCGCCCAGATCATAGGCGCTTTCCTCGATGGACCTGTCGATCTGCCGAAGCGCCGAGATGCCGCTGCGCGTGCCCACCGGCAGGCTGCGCACGATAAAGACGATGACCAGTATCGCGCCCGTGCCGTAGAGTCCCTGCAAAAAGCCCGTGTGGAACACGCCGTTGGCAAAGCCGCGGATATAGCCCACGCCCAGCACCGTGCCGGGCACGGCCATGGCCAGCATGCTGGCAAACTCGATGAGCCCCTTGGTGCGGAACTTTCGTTTGACCACCAGATAGCTGATAATCATGGAAAGCAGCGCGGTGATGGGCGAGGCGATCAGGCTCAATACGAACGAATCGCGGAACGCCTTGAGGCCGCTGTACTTGAACATGTATTCAAAGTGCTTGAAGGTCAGCGAATAGTCGCGGCCCCAGAGGTTGAACAGCGCGCCGAAGGGGATGCTGACGTACATCAGAATCACGAAGGCCGAAAACAGCGAGCACAGGATCGTCAGCGGGCGGGTCACGCTCTTGTCGGCGATGAGCATGCGCGCGCGGCTGGCCTTGCCGGTGAGGGTCGCGTAGGTGCGCTTTTCCAGATAATACTTCTGAATCAGGAACAGGATGAGCGTCAGGCTCAGCAGCACCACGGCCATGGCGCTGGCGCCGGCCTTGTCATAGGCGCCGGTCACCTGCAGGTAGATGGTGGTAGCCAGCGTGTCAAAGCTGCCGCCGATCATCATGGGGTTGGCGAAGTCGGCCACGGATTCGATGAACGTGACCAGAAACGCGTTGCCAAGGCCCGGAAGCAGCAGCGGCAGCGTCACCGTGGTAAAGACCTTCCAGCGGCTGGCGCCCATGTCGCGGCTGGCCTCCTCCAGAGAGGGGTCGATGTTTTTCAGCAGGCCCTTGAGCATCATGTAGCAGACGGGGAAGAATGTCAGGATCTGTACGATGGCGATGCCATGCAGGCCGTAGATGTTGCTGTCGTAGATGCCCAGCAGGCTTCGCGTGATGATGCCGCCGCGCCCGAAGAGCAAAATCATGCTCAGCGACAGCACGAACGGCGGGGACACCACCGGCAGCATGCTCACGATATTGAACATCCTGCGCACCACGCGCAGGCGGATCTTCACATAGACGTCCACATAGGCAAACAGCAGGCCCAGCGCCGTGGAGCCCAGCCCCACGATGAAGCCCAGCTCCAGCGTGTTGGTAAACGCCGTGCGGAAGCGGCCCATGTCCAGCACGCGGCCGAACACGTCCAGCGTGAGGCGCCCTTCCGACACCACGCTGTCAATCAGCAGCATGGCCAGCGGATAGAGAATGAATAAAGCCAGGAAAATCAGCAGCACCACGATGGTGGAAACCATCACCGGATCGCCGAAGAGCTTTTTGCGGTCCAGCCTTGCGCTCTGCGCCTTGACCAAGCGTACCTACCTCCTTTTCCCCAGAGACGGCGAGGAGGATGACGCTGCGTCATCCTCCCCGCCGACTGTCAAAAACCCATTTTGGGAGGTTTGGAGGGCCCGCAGTTCCGCAACCTCAATCGTCGCGGCGGGCGCTAACCACGCCCGCCGTTCGTTTCGGTTGACGCCTTCAGGTCGCTTTGCCACCTTCGGTGGCAAGTGCCCACTGGGCACACGCTTCCCTCCGTTCCCCTCCAAAGTCAATTCGTATCGCCCGGCTTTGCCGGGCGGGCGGGGAGTTTGCGCCCCCAGGCGCAAACATTTCTTAAGCTTTTGGCGGAAAAGGCCGGCGCAGCCGGACTTTTTCGACACGCCGGAAGGAGGATGACGCTGCGTCATCCTCCCCGCCGACACAGAATTTGTTCGGTTATTCGGTCTGGAAGCGGCCGTCCGCGGCGGCGCCGAGGGCGTTGAAGTAATCCTCAACGTACTTGGAGGTATTGTTCTTGGCGTCCTCGAAATCGTAATCGATCACGTTTTCGGGGTCCAGACCAAAGGCGGTGGCCTCCTCGGGCTGCTCGGCGTTGTCGATCACCAGGAACTGGAAGCTCTCGTTCTCCTTGGCGATGTTGACGCAATCCGGGCTGAGCGCGAACTCGATCCACAGCTTGGCCGCATTGGGATGCTTGGCGCCCTTGAAGATGGCGGTCGCGCCGATCTCAAAGCTGGTGCCGCTGGCGGGAATGACCAGGCTGATGTTGTCATAGCCGTCGAGAATCTGGGTGATGCCGTCATGCAGGAAGCCGATGCCGATGACGCACTCGCCGATGCCCACCTTCTTGGAGGGGCCGGAACCGGACTTGGTGTACTGGGCGATGTTCTTGTCCAGCTCCACGAAGTACTTCATGGCCTCGTCATGGCCTTTCATCTGCACCATGGTGTTGATGACCAGCTTGGCGGTGCCGGCGGTGTTGGGGTTGGACATCCAGATCAGGCCCTTGTATTCGGGCTTGAGCAGGTCGTCCCAGTCCTTGGGCTCTTCCAGGCCCAGGCGCTCCAGCTCCTCGGTGTTGCACATGAAGCCCAGAATGCCCTTGTAGATGCCGTACCAGCAGCCGTCCTTGTCGCGGTACATGTCGCCCAGCAGGTGGCTGGCGTTCTTGGCCTCGTAGGGCTCCAGCAGGCCCTTGGCCACGGACTCGTTGTAGGGATCGGTGGTGCCGCCGAACCACACGTCGGCGCTGGGGTTGCCGTTTTCCTCCTCGATCTTGGCGGCAACCTCGCCCGTAGACAGGCGCTGACGGTTGACGGTGATGCCGAAGAGCTCCTGGAACTTGTCGCAGGCGGCGTTGAGGTAGGCTTCCTCGCAGCTGCCGTACACGGTCAGTTCGCCCTCGGCCTTCGCCGCGTCGATGAGCGCCTGGTCATACCCCTCGGCCGAAGCCACGCTGCACAGGCCCATCGCCATCACAGCCACCAGAAGAAACGCCAACAGTTTTTTCATGAGAAACCACGTCCTTTCCCGTTTTTTCCCCTTGGATATCAATTGTCTGTTTTTCCAACGCTTCCGTTCAATGTCCATATCATAGCACCGGCAAGCGAAGATTGTCAAGAGTGCCACAATAAATCTTCCCAAAATAAAGAAATTTCTCCGAACGTTTCGCTTTTTCGCATTCTCCTTTGCCATAGCGGCTTCCTGTGTTATAATGGAGCAAAAGGAAAGAAAGCGCCGGGCCGGAGCAGGCCGGGCTTTGGGAGGAAACGCCTATGTGGAAAGCGGTAGACGATCTGTTGGCGCGCGGCATCGCGGAGGGCATCTTTCCCGGCTGCGCCATGGCGGCCGGGCAGGGAACGCGGGTTTTGTTCACCAGCGTGCACGGCACGCTGGCACAGGGGGATGCGCGCGGCGTGACGCACACCACGCGCTATGACGTGGGGCTGTTGACCGAGGTGATGGCCACGGTGCCGCTGTTGCTCTACGCGCTGGAGCACGGGCTGGTCAGCCTGGACGACCGGCTGGGCCGCTGGCTGGGCGACGTACCCCAGGACAAGCGCGAGATCACGCTTTTGCACCTGCTCACCCACACCTCCGGCATGAGCGCCTCCTTCCTGCTGTCGCAGGAGGCCGAGGGCGACCGCGACGCGCTGGGCGCCCTGCTGCGCCATCCGCTGTCGGGGAGCGTGGGCGCCAAGGTGCGCGATTCCGCCATGGGCTTTATCCTGCTGGGCTTTTTGCTGGAGCGGGTGTTCGGCATGCCGCTGGATGAGGCGGTGAAGCGCTTTGTGACCGCCCCGCTGCGCATGCCCAGCACCGGCTACCTGCCCGCGGGCGACGATGTGGCCCCCGCCGGCGGGGAAAGCGAGGGGGCGGAGTGGCAGGCCGGCCAGCCCCAGGACGGAAACGCCCGCTTCCTGCACGGCGTGGCAGGGCATGCGGGCCTGTTCACCGACCTGGAGGACATCATCCGCTACGCCTCCATGCTGGCGGGCGACGGCCGCAACGAGGAGGGCGTGGTCTTTTCCTACCGCTCCATCCACCTGGCCACCACCGAGCGCACGCGCGGGCTGAACGAGGCGCGGGGCTACGGCTTCCGCATCACCAAGCGGTCCGACCCGTTTTTGGGCCACCTGTGGCCCAGCGACGGCTACGGCCTGACGGACCCGGCCAGCGGCTCGCTCATCGCGGTGAGCCCGGACGACGGCTTTTTCGTGGCTCTGCTGCTCAACAGCCACGGCACATCCGATGACCGCCGGGAAATCGTGCGCATGCATAAGCTGCTGCTCAACGCGGCCTATGCGGCCTTCCAGCACGACGAGGACTAAGCGCTTTGCGCACTCAAAAAAGAGGGGGACATCCCCCTCTTTTTTGCTGCATTCAGCCGTTTCCGCCCGATGCGTAATCAAACAGCACAATCTCCCCGGTGTACGCATCCACAAACGCGCCGCCGCTGATGTGCGTATCTCCAACGTCCACCTCCACCGCAAACTCCCACATGCGCCGGCCCGCGTTGTCCTCCACCAGCCGCGCGCCCACCTCGTCAAAGTCCTCCGCCGCGCCCAGCGCGGCCGCCTCGGCTCCGGTGAGGCCCAGCTCCTCCTGCGCGGCGGAACGCATGATCTCCTTGGCCTCGGCCAGGCTGATCTCGCCCGGTCCGGGTTCGACTTCGCGCACGTCCATCCATACGCTGGCGTCCTCGTTCACCGGTGCGGACACGGACGGCGTCTGCACGGGGCCGGAAGCCGCATTTTCCCGGGCCAGCGCCAGCGCCTCCGCCCACCCGTCCTTAAGGGCGTAGAGCAGCTGCTCCTGTCCGTAGGCGGGGGCGGTCAGATCTCCGCCGCGCCACAGCGCGGGGTCAAGGCCGTCATGGCTCCATGCGGCGGTCATGCCGTCCGCCGTCTTTTCCGCCGTGTACACGCCCGCGCGCTGCGGGTCGATGTTCGTCAGGGCGCGGAAGGTCACGCGCCAGCCGCCGTCCGTTTCCTCATGCTCCGCATGAAACAGGCCCATGGTTTCCGCCGTCAGCCCGTAGGCGTCCATCACGGCCTGCCGGGCCTGATAGATCGCCTCCGCCTCGGGCGAGCGGGTCAGGGCATACACCGCCAGCGCGGAAACCGCCGCCAGCGTCAGCACAACCGCCAGAATCAGTCCGGCGGACAGACGTTTCTTCATTTTGGGTTCTCCTTTCGTCCGGGCAAGCACCGCGTTGCGGTTCCGCGGCTGCCAGCGCAGGCCGGACAGCTCGCGGTCCACGATCTCCTTCAAGCCGTCACGCATCGTAATACCACTCCTTCAACCTGTCCCGTAGCCTCCGGTTCGCGCGCTGGAGCCGCTGCTTCACCGCGCTTTGCGATATGCGCAGCGCCTGTGCCGCCTCCGCAATCGTCATTTCCTGATAGTAGCGCAGGAGCACGGCCTCCCGCTCGCGCCGGGGCAGCGCCGTCACGGCCCGGATCACCTCGCCGTCCGGGTGCGCATCCTCCGCGCCCGCCTCCGGCAGCGCTTCCAGCGGCGTGCCGCGGTCCACATGGCGCAGCCATGCCGTGCGGTGATAGTCCCGGCAGGTGTTGATGGCGATGCGCATCAGCCAGGTGCGCTCGTCGCACTCGCCCCGGAACTGCCCCAGATTTCTCCATGCCTTGATGAAGGTATCCTGCGCCGCGTCCTGCGCCAGGGAAGCGTCATTCAGATACAGACAGCACATGCGCACCAGCGCGTCGCCGTAGCGGCGCATCAGGTCCTCCAGCCTGTCTCCGCCCGGATCCTTGACGGCCGTCATGCCGCTCACCCCCTTCACCTGTTAGACGAGCTTCGCCGCCGTGATGGACAGCTCCTGCCGAAAAAAAAGAGCCGCTTGACGCGGCCCCGCCCGAAAGCGCGGTTTATCCCCGGCTCTCGAAAGGCATTTGCACAGATCAGCCCTGCCTGCGCCGCCACTTGAGCAGCAGCGCCGAATTGAGAATCACGGCGACGGAGCCCGCGTTGTGCACCAGCGCGCCCACCACCGGGTTGAGCGTACCCGCCATGGCCAGCACGATCGAAAGAAAGTTCAGCCCCATCGAAAAGGTCAGGTTCATGCGGATGGTACTCATCATCCGCCGGGACAGCGCCATCAGATGCGGCAGCTCCTTCACCTCATCGTCCACCAGCGCGATGTCCGCAGCCTCCACGGCGATGTCGCTGCCCACGCCGCCCATGGCGATGCCCACATCCGCTTTTTTCAGCGCCGGCGCGTCGTTGACGCCGTCGCCGATCATGCATACGTGCACGCCGTCTCGCTGCCATCGGCCGATTTCCTCCAGCTTATCCTCCGGCAGGCACCCGGCGCGTACCTCGCGGATGCCCAGCCTGGCCGCAATGGCGCCCGCCGCGCTTTCATGGTCGCCGGTCAGCAGCACGGGCCGCACGCCCGCCGCTTCCAGCGCCGCAATGGTAGCGGCGCTCTCTGCGCGCAGCGTGTCGGAAAGCGCGAGGTATCCGGCAAAGACGCCGTCCACCGCCACATAGATCATCGTCGCTCCTTCCTCCAGCAGCCTTTGCCGCTCCGCGTCCGGGGAAACCGCCACGCCGTGGTCCGCCAGCAGCTGCGGATTGCCCGCCAGCACGCGCCGTCCGTCCACAACGGCGCTGACCCCGCGCCCCGGCAGCATTTCAAACGACTCAGCCGGAGCGATCTCACCGGAATTTTCCTCGCGGTATCCCGCCACCACCGCCTTGCCCAGCGGATGCTCGGACAACTGCTCCGCTCCCGCCGCCAGCGCATAGAGTCCCGCACGGTCCAGCCCGGCAAGGGTGCTTGCCACCGCCACCACCCTGGGCGTTCCATAAGTGAGCGTGCCGGTCTTGTCAAAGGCGATCCTGCGCACGGCGGCCAGCCGCTCCAGCGCGTCGCCCTCCCGCACCAGAAAGCCGTGCCGGGTCGCGTTGCCGATGGCCGCCATGATGGCCGTGGGTGTCGCCAGCACCAGCGCGCAGGGGCAGAATACGACCAGAATCGTGACCGCGCGGATGATCTCGCCCGTAATCAGCCACGTGAGCGCCGCGGCGGTCAGGGCGATCACCACAATCCAGGTGGCCCAGCGGTCCGCCTGCCCCACGATGCGCGCCTTGCCCGCGTCGGCGGACTGCACCAGGCGGATCATGCGCTGGATGGAGCTGTCCTCCCCCACTTTGGTGGCCCGCATCTCAAAGGCGCCGTACTGGTTGACCGTGCCGCTGGACACTTCATCCCCCACCGTCTTGTCCACGGGCAGCGATTCGCCGGTCATCACCGCCTGATTGATGGAGGTCTGGCCGGAGGTGATCACGCCGTCGACGGGGATGCTCTCGCCCGGCAGCACGCGCAGCCGGTCGCCCACCCGGACCTGCCCGGCGGGCACAATGTTCTCACCGTCATCCCGCACCACGCGCGCGGTCTGCGGGGTCAGGTGCACCAGCTTTTCGATGCCGGCCCGCGCGCGGGCCACGGTCACGTCCTCCAGCAGCGCGCCCAGCTGCATGATGAAGGCCACCTCGCCCGCGGCGAAGTCCTCCCCGATGAGCACCGCAGCGATCAGCGCAAGGGACACCAGCACGTCGGCCTTGATGTCAAAGGCCGTGATCAGGCCGATGAGCGCTTCCAGCACGATGGGTATGCCGCAGAGCACGATGGCCACCCACGCCGCGTCGAACGGCAGGGGCAGAAGGTCAAAGATACTCACCACCAGCGCCACGCCGGAGATGGCCAGCAGCGTAATTTCCTTTTTGATGCCACCCCACTCCAGAAAAGCTTCCGTTTTTTGCACCAGCGTCCTCATAAGCGCCTCCTGCAATATACTTATAGGGGTATACCCATACTATAGCATCGCGGAAAAAGCCTGTCAAGCGCAAGGGCTGCCGGTTTCCGTTCATATGAAGATAAAGAAGCGGGCGTTGCCGCCCGCTCCAGCTTGTCGAAAAAGCTCGCCTACGGCGATCTTTTCCGACAGAACGCGTTTCCCCTGCGCTTTCAGCGCGGCCGGGGAAACGCGCAGGGAAACCTTGCTGCGCAAGGCTTCCGAATCCACCGCACATGTCAGCGAGGCAGGCCGCCCGCTGGAAGCGGGCAGCCTGTCCCGCGCGAGCGCGGGATGCCTTCTCCAAATCGAAGATTTGGGGAAGGCACCGGGAATTCGGAATACAGCTCGGAGGACTGCGGCCCTCCGAACCTCCCTGAAGAGTTTTTTGACAGCCTGAAGCGGGCGTTGCCGCCCGCTCTAAAGTGCTGTTTTTCATCCCATGTTGGAAAAGCGCTCTACCGCCTTGGTGAAGCTCTCAATGGTCTTATCCGCGTCCCCGTGCTCGATGCCGTCGCGCACGCAGTGTCGGATATGCCCTTCCAGCACCACCTGCCCGCACTTGTGCAGGGCTGACTTGGCGGCGTTGAGCTGGGAAAGGATGTCCTCGCAGGGCACGTCCTCCTCCACCATCCGGTCGATGGCCTGCACCTGGCCGATGATCTTGCGCAGCCTGCGGTGCAGGTTATCGGCATCCATGCACTGCTTCAAGGCCCATCCCTCCTTCATCCGTCGTTAAGCAGATTGTATCGCCGCGCCTGCGCTTTGTCAAGGAACGGCCGGGACGGAGGCGGCGAGGTTCTCCAGTCGCGTGAGGCAGTCCTCCAGCGCGGCTCCGCCCTCCACATAGTCGCATACGGCCCGGAGCATGCGGGCGTACACGCCGCCGTCCCGCTTCTGCGATCCGGCCAGCAGCGGGTGAAGGCGCAGGTCCACGTAGGGCGCGATCTCCTCGCGGTAGGCCTCCAGCCGGCCCTGCGTCACCGCCCAGGAATCCGGCGCGGCGCGAATGGCGTCCGTGCGTGCAGCCAGGGCCTCCTCGTCGGTCTCGAGTCCCAGCTCGGCGTCCAGCGCGTGCTGGTCCTCGATGATCCATGCGATCCATTCCTCGATCTGGGGGTGCAGCACGGGGCTGGCGGACGCGGGCTTGAGCAGCGCCTCATCATACAGCGCACGATGTCCGCAGAGGTATTCCAGATAGGCCATGGCCACGTCGGGATTGCGCGCGTTGGGGTTGAGCACGTACACCAGCAGGTTGGCCCCGGCGGTCCGCCGTGCGTCCGGCGACAGGGCGGGCGGCAGCTGCCAGTCCGGCGCCGAGGGAGGCGGGGGTGTGGTCCCCGGCTCATAGGTCCAGTCGCCGGAGATGGGCATGTCCTCAAAGCCCGAAAGCGAGAGAATCTCGTCCGGGTCCAGCCGCGCCTCGCCCTCCGTTTCGGGCAGCCTTGCATTCCGCAGCGCCGTGAGTATGCGCACGAAGGATTCCCCGCGGAAGTCCACGGCCCCGCCGGCCTGATACGCCTCCGTGATGCAGGCGGTCAGCAGCAGGCTCGCATAATCGTCCTTCGTCCATGTGCCGCCCTCCCAGGCATGGGCCACAAGAGGCGCCTCCTCCGTCCATGCGGCATGCTTTTCCAGCAGCGCTTCCAGCGTGGCGGGTACCTCCTCCGCCCCTTCCCACACGGTCACGAGCACAAGGGAGGGCACGGCATACAGCGACCCATCCTGAAAGATCGCGTCCGCAACCTGCGCAAGCATCCCCTCCGTGTCCGCAAGCAGGATGTCCGATTCATTCAGCGGCGCAAGCCCACCCTGCCGCATCAGCGCGACCAGCTCCCCGTCCATGCGTACGTGGAACAGGTCGGTTTCATCGCCGGCGGCGATGGCCTCGGCCACCTGCCGCGCCGTAAGTGAGGGGTCGGCGGCGCGTGATACGGCCACGCCGGGACAGGCCTGCTGGAAATCCGCGTCGATGTTGTCCGCGCTGATGTAGCCGCGGATGGTGAGCGTGGGCAGGCTGCCCGCCTCCGTAAAGGGAACGTACTGCATGTCGTTCGTGCCAAGGGACGCGTAGCCCTCGCCCACCACCGCAAAGGCGTAGTCCAGATGGCCGAGCGCGTAGCCCTGCAGCGCCGTCCAGCCCGTACCGTTCCACAGGGACAGCGTGCCGTCCACGATGGCGCAGATCGTGTTCCCGTCGCAGGCCACGCCCTCGATCCCCTGCATGGACCGCTCGTCCAGCGTATGGACCGCCCCGCTCTCCGGGTCCACCGACACGAGGCGGCATACGTCGCTGTCCACGTCGCAGGCGACGGCCAGCAGACCGCCTTCCCACGCGCACAGCTCCGTCACGCCCTCCAGCGGCAGGCGCTCCGCGTCGCCCGTCAGGGGATCGGCCCGGTACACGTCCGCCTCATACACCGTTCCCTCCGGCGGCACGGCGCGCAGAAACAGCCAGCCGTCCTGCATCACCGCCGCCCGGTACCGCCTCTGCGGCAGGTCCATCGGCGTGCCCGCGTAGTCCAGCGTACAGACGAGCGCGCCGTCCTGCCAGCGCCAGAGCTTCTTTCCGCTCCGGTCCAGCAGGGCCGGTGCGTCCCCGTCCGCGTAGATAAGCGTGTCAAAGCCGATACCCTGCGCCTGTAGTTCGTCCATGGACACCAGCAGCGTGGATTCCTCCTGCCCCGGCTTCCATGTGCGCAGGCCGCCGCTGGTGGACAGGTACAGCGTCCCGTCCAATGACACGCAGCCATGCAGCGCGCCCACATCCTCCTGCCGCAGGCGCAGCCATCCGGTCAGCACGCCCGCCGCAAGCGCAGCCGCCGCAAGCAGCAGCATCAGCAGCGCCACCGCCAGCGCCAGCGAAAGCCGTCTGGGTCCGCGCCGCTCTCCCTTTGCTCGCGCCAGCACCCGCTTTTCCAGCGATGGGCGGCCGTCCATGCCGGACAGGCACTCGTCCAGGGCCCGCCGGATCTGCTCCCGGTTGGTCTCACGCATCGTCCGCCCCTCCTTCCCAGATCAGATGCAGGCGTTCGCAGGCCCGTCTGAGCCGCTTGGCCACAGCCGTATCGCTCACGTTCAGGGCCCTGGCCGTCTCCCGAAGCGTCATGCCCTGATAGTAGTAGAGAATCACCGCGTCGCGCTCCCGGTCGGGCAGCCGCATGATCTCCAGCGTCAGATGCACGCTGTCTGCCGCCGGCGGCGTGGCGGGTTCCGGCAGGCGGTCCAGCGTCACGCGCCGGTCCACGAAGCGAAACCACGCCGCGCGGCGCATGTCCTTGCAGGTATTTACGGCGATGCGCACCAGCCAGGTCTTGTCCGCGCATTCGCCCCGGAAGCGGTCCAGTGCGCGGTACGCCTTGAAAAACGTTTCCTGTGCCGCGTCCTCCGCCATGCCGGCATCCCGCAGGTAGAGGCAGCACAGCTTGAGGATGTCCTTTTCATAAGCCGCCATCAGACGGCTTAGCTCCGCCGCCCGTCTCTCGTCCGGGCGCTGCTGCGTCATACGTGTCACCTCCTGCTGATTAGACGGTCCACGTCTGCCAAAAACCAACCCTCGGCGCATTTTTCTTGGAGAATGCCTTCCCGGTTGCGCCACGGGAAGCGCCTCATGGCATCCCGCGCGCCTTTCAGGCATCCGGCTCCGGCCGCATCCCCTCCCGTTTCCAGAATCTGCTTCGAGACGATCAAAAAAAGCGGCGGAACCTCCGTTCCGCCGCCTCTTTGGAATGATCAGCCAGCGATGGTCTTGGCGATCTGCGCGCCGGTCAGGCCATATTCCGCCAGCACTTCCATGGCTTTGCCGGACTGGCCGAAGCGGTCCTGCACGCCGATCTTGTGGAAGCTGCACGCCACTCCGCCGCTCAAGATAACATCGGCCACAGCATCGCCCAGGCCGCCGATGACGGAGTGCTCCTCCACCGTGTAAACGCGCTTGCACTTGGCCGCATAGGTGCGCACCAGCTCGGCGTCGATAGGCTTGATGGTATGCAGATTGACGATGGCGGGATGCATGCCCTTTTCCTTGAGCAGCTCCGCCGCCTTGAGGCACTCGCTGACCATGAGGCCACAGGTGAAGATGACCGCGTCGCTGCCGTCCGCCAGCACATTGCCCTTGCCGACGGTAAAGGGCATGGGGTCCAGCACGGGCGTGGCCAGGCGCGCCAGACGCAGGTACACCGGGCCCTTGATCTCGGCGGCGGCCTTCACGGCCTGATAGGTCTCGTTGGCGTCGCAGGGGCAGATCACGGTCATGCCGGGCAATACGCGCATCAGGGCGATGTCCTCGATGGCCTGATGGCTGCCGCCGTCCTCGCCTACGCTCAGGCCCGCATGGGTGAAGGCCAGCTTGACATTGAAGTGCGGATAGCATACGCCGTTTCGGATCTGATCGTAGCTGCGTCCGGCGAACACGGCAAACGTGGAGCAGAACGGAATCAGCCCCATGGTGGACATGCCGGCCGCCATATCCACCATATTGGCCTCGGCAATGCCCACATCAAAGTGCCGGTTAGGGAATTCCCTGGCAAAGTTCATCGTCATCGTGGCGTTGGAAAGGTCCGCGTCCAGCACCACGATCTTGTCGTTTTCATGGCCCAGCTTGACCAGCGCCTCGCCGTAGGCCGCGCGGGTGGCTTTTGTTTCACTCATGGTTCAACCCTCCAGTTCTTTGAGCGCTTCGGCGCGCTGCTGTTCGTTGGGGGCCTTGCCATGCCAGCCCACCTGATCTTCCATGAAGCTGACGCCCTTGCCCTTGTGCGTATGGCACAGAATCAGCGTGGGCTTGCCCTTCATCGGAGGGATTTTCAGCGCCGCGAGCACGGCCTCGATATCGTTGCCGTCCGCAAGCTCGATCACGTTGTAGCCAAAGGAGGTGAACTTGGCGTGCAAGTCGCCCAGGCTCATCACCTCATCGTTGCTGCCGTCGATCTGCAGGCCGTTGTTGTCCACCAGCACGGTCAGGTTGTCCAGGCCGTAATGCGCCGCGGCCATGGAAGCCTCCCACACAAGGCCCTCCTGCAGTTCGCCGTCACCGCAGATGGCGTACACGCGGCAGGGGTTGCCTGTGGTCTTGGCGCCCAGCGCCATGCCCACGGCGATCGAGATGCCCTGGCCCAGCGATCCCGTAGACGCGTCCACGCCCGGGCATTTCTTGGCGTCCGGATGACCCTGGAGGATGCTGTGCAGCTGGCGGAAATTCTTGAACTCTTCGGTGCTGAAGTATCCCTTTTCCCCCAGCACGCCGTAGAGGGCGGGGGCTGCGTGACCCTTGGAGAGCACCAGACGGTCGCGCGTCGGGTCCGAGGGGTTCTTGGGATCGACGTTCATCACGTCAAAGTACAGCGCCACCAGCATCTCTACCGCCGAAAGCGATCCGCCCGGATGCCCGGAACCCGCGTTCGCCGTCATGTTGATGATATCGCGCCGCACCTGGGTACAGATGTTTTTAAGGGCTGGCGTATCCATACTACACAGTACCTCCCATGCTGATGTTCCTATCCCTCCTGGCGAGGGGGGATTTGCTTCTGTGACACGTCAAAGAATCGTGCCCTTTACTATACCACAGCGTGGAATGCTTGTCAATTCCAGCCTTTGCGGGAGGGGGGATAAGTTTGTTTGGAAATCCGCCTTTGCTGCTCCCTCATTCTTGCAGCAATGCCGTCCTTGCGCAAAAAACGTGCAAAATCGTCGCCCGTCCCTTCTGCCTATTGATTATTCCCCGCATTCCAGCGTATAATATCATCGGTATATTTTGCAAGCGTGTTTCCGCCTCCGAAAAACCGGGACGGAGCGGGGCCGCGCCATTTGAGGAAACGGGTGAACAAGGATGACCGTACCGCATATCCGGGATTATCAGGGCAAACGCATCCACATGATCGGCATCGGCGGTTCCAGCATGAGCGGGCTGGCGCAAATGCTCAAGGAGAAGGGATATATCGTTTCCGGGTCGGACAATCTGGAAACCTACACCACCCGCCACCTGCGGGACGACCTGCACATTCCCGTCACCATCGGCCACCATGCCGAAAACGTGCACGGCGCGGACCTGGTGGTTTACACCGTGGCCATTTTGCCCGACAACCCCGAGCGCGTGGAGCTGGAGCGTCTGGGCCTGCCGTCCATTGAGCGGGCTACGCTGCTGGGCCAGCTGATGGAGGGGTTTGACACCGCCATCGGCGTGTGCGGCGCGCACGGAAAGACCACCACCACCTCCATGCTCTCCCAGGTGCTCATGGAGTGCGGCATGGACCCCTCCATCCATATTGGAGGCTCGCTGGACTTTATCGGCGGCAGCACGCACATCGGAAGGAGCGGCATGTTTGTGGCCGAGGCGTGCGAGTTCAACGCCAGCTTCCTCCACCTGCGCCCCACGGTGGCCGTCGTGCTCAACATCGACGCCGACCACCTCGATTTCTACCGCGACATCGACCATATTGAAGAGACCTTCGGCAAGTTCCTCGCTCTCCTGCCCCCCGACGGCACCGCCATCGGAAACGGCGACGACAAGCGCATCATGCGCCTGTTCTCCGCGCTGTCCGTGCGGCGGCTCACCTTCGGCCTGGGCGAGGGATGCGACTATACGCCGGGCCGCCTGACCTATGACGAATACGGCCACGCCAGCTTCGACCTGTGCTTCCATGGCGACGTGCTGGGGCAGATCACGCTCCAGGTGCCGGGCGAGTTCCAGGTCTACAACGCCCTGGCCGCGCTGGCCTGCGCCCACAGTCAGGGCGCGGACATGGCCATGGCCTGCCATGCCATGAACGAGTTCAAGGGCGCGCACCGCCGCTTTGAGCTGACCGGAGAGGTGGAGGGCGTCAAGCTCTACCACGACTACGGCCATAATCCCACCGAGATGCGCAACGTCCTCTCCGTGGCCCGCCTCCAACCGCATGGCCGCCTGTGGGCCGTGATGCAGCCGCACACCTACAGCCGCGTCAAGCGCCTCTTTGACGACTACCTCACCTGCACCCAGGCCGCCGACTTCACGCTGGTCACCGACATCTACGCCGCCCGCGAGAAGGACCCCGGCGACATCAAGGCCAGCCAGATCGTCGAGGGCATGCGCGCCCATGGCGTCAATGCCGTGCACACCCCCACCTTCGACGATACCGAAGCCTACCTCCGCGCCCACTGGCAGCCCGGCGACCTGGTGCTCACCATGGGCTGCGGCAACATCAACCAGCTCAACGACCAGATCTGGGAACACGAACAAGCAAAGGAGACAAACGCCAAATGCTGACCCTCACCGACATCTCCCTCCAGTTTGCCGGCGATCTGCTCTACAAGCACGTAGACCTCATCTTCCAGCCCAATCACTGCTACGGCATCATCGGCGCCAACGGCGCGGGCAAATCCACGCTGCTTCGCATCATCTCCGGCGAGCTTGCGCCCACCACGGGCAGCGTGTCCATGCGCAAGGAGGACCGCATGAGCGTGCTGGAGCAGGACCACTTCAAGTACGACGCCTTCCCCGTGATGGATACGGTCATCATGGGCAACCGCCGCCTCTACGACATCATGAAGGAAAAGGACGCGCTCTATGCCAAGCCGGATTTCAGCGACGCCGACGGCGAGCGCGCGGCGGAGCTGGAGGGCGAGTTTGCCGAGATGAACGGCTGGGACGCTGAAACCGAGGCGGCCCAGCTTCTCAACGGCATCGGCATCCCCACCGAGCTGCACTACGCCCAGATGGCCAGCCTCGACGGCCGCCAGAAGGTGAAGGTGCTGCTGGCGCAGGCGCTGTTCGGCCACCCCAACATCATTCTGCTGGACGAGCCCACCAACGGCCTGGACGTGGAGAGCACCGAGTGGCTGGAGGACTTCCTGGTGGACTGCGACGCCATCGTGATCGTCGTCAGCCATGACCGCCACTTCCTCAACGCCGTGTGCACCAACATCGTGGACGTCGATCACGAGACCTGCAAGATGTACGCCGGCAACTACGATTTCTGGTACGAGTCCTCCACGCTCATGCAGCAGCTCATCCGCAACCAGAACAAGAAGCGCGAGGAGAAAATCAAGGATCTGCAGGAGTTCATCCGCCGCTTCAGCGCCAACAAGTCCAAGAGCCGCCAGGCCACCAGCCGCAAAAAGGTGCTCGACTCCATCCAGCTGGAGCAGATGCCCGCCTCCAGCCGCAAGTACCCCTTCGTGGGATTTGAGCCGGAGCGCGAGGCCGGCAAGGATATCCTCTTTGTGGACGGCATCAGCAAGACCATCGACGGGGTCAAGGTGCTCGACAACGTGACCTTCACCGTCAAAAAGGGCGACAAGATCGCCTTTGTGGGCGACAACGAAGCGGGCGCGACCGCGCTGTTCCGCATTCTGGTGGGCGAGCTTAACCCCGACGAGGGCAACTTCCGCTGGGGCGTTACGATCTCCCAGAGCTATTTCCCCAAGGACAACACGCGCTTCTTCCAGGATTTTGACGGCACGCTCATCGAATGGCTCAGCCAGTTCTCCCACGACACCACCGAAACCTACCTGCGCGGCTTCCTGGGCCGCATGCTCTTCAGCGGCGATGACGTCTACAAGCCCGCCAAGGTCCTCTCCGGCGGCGAGAAGGTGCGCTGCATGCTCAGCCGCCTGATGATGAGCAAGGCCAACGCCCTGATTCTGGACCAGCCCACCGACCACCTTGATCTGGAGAGCATCACGGCGCTGTCCAACGGCCTGCAGGCCTATCCCGGCAACCTGTTCTTCGCCTCGCACGACCATCAGTTCATCGATGAGATCGCCAACCGCATCATCGAGTTCCCCCTGGGCAAGCCCGGCTGCCTGGATTACGAGGGCAACTTCGAGGACTTCCTGCAGTGGAAGCGGGGGCGCGCATGAGCGGGCCCAGGCCGGGCGTGTACCGGCATTTCAAGGGCAACCTCTACCAGCTGATCTGCACCGCCATTCACTCCGAAACGCTGGAGCGCATGGCCGTCTACCGCCAGCTCTACGGCGACCGCGCCGTGTGGGTACGTCCGCTGTCCATGTGGGATGAGCGAGTGGAGCGCGACGGCTATTGCGGCCCGCGCTTCACCTGGGTGCGCGAGGAGGAATAAAAAAAAGTCCGTCCCGGCGTTTCCTGATGGAAACGCCGGGACACAGACCGTTGAAAAACCCATGGTTTTGGAAAGAGCCGCGTTTCTTGCGTCCTTCGGACGCTCGCAACGCTCACGAAAAATGCTGCGGCATAAGGCTTTGGGGCTCTGCCCCAAACCCCGGCAGGCGCGAAGGGAAGCGTGTGCCCTGTGGGCACTTGGGCCGAAGGCCCAAAGCGACCCGCAGCGGGGCAGCGAAACCATGAGCGCGACCGTTAGGGAAGCGCGAATGATTGAGCAACCGATGATCCCCCTGCACCCCGCGCTTTGTCAGCAGTCTGCCGTCCCGGCGTTTCCTGATGGAAACGCCGGGACGTTTTTTAGTATCCGTAGGTTTTGCGCTTCGCCGCAAAGCAGGCCGCCGCCACCGCCACCGCGAGCGCCTCGGCCGCGACCACCGCCAGCCACACGCCGTCCAGCCCCATAAGCCGGGGCAAAAGCAGCACCGCCGCCATCTGGAACACCAGCGCCCGCAGGAACGAGATCAGCGCGGACACCGCCCCGTTGTTCAGGGCCGTAAAGAACGCCGAGCCGAAAATGCCTCCGCCCGCGAACAGGAAGGACAGCGAATAGAGCATGAAGCCATGCCGCGTCATCTCCAGCAGGGCCGCGTCATAGCCCACGAAAATGCGGGCCAGGGGCAAGGCCAGCGCCTCCGCCAGCACCGTCATGGCCACGCTCATCACCGCAAGGATGCCCAGGCTCCGGCGAAGCAGGCCGCGCAACTCCGCGCGGTTGTCCGCCCCGAAGTGATAGCTGACGACCGGCGCACTGCCGATGGAATAGCCGATGAATACGCCTAAAAAGATCAGGTTGACATACATGATGACCCCATAGGCGGCCACGCCGTCCTCCCCCGCCAGGCGGATGAGCTGGAAGTTGTAGAGCATGTTGACCAGCGACAGCGACAGGTTGGTCATCAGCTCGGAGGAGCCGTTCAGGCATACTCTGCCCAGCGCACGCAGATCCCACGTAGGGCCGCAAAATCGCAGCAGGCTCTGGTTGGGCGACAGGAAGTACGCCAGCGGAAGCACCCCGCCCACCAGCTGGCTGATGACTGTGGCCACCGCCGCGCCCTCCAGCCCCCATCCGAACCCTGCGATGAACAGCGCGTCCAGCCCCATGTTGGTTACCCCCGCCGCCACCGTAACCGCCAGGCCCAGCCGCGGCCGCTCGGCGGTGATAAAGAAGCTCTGGAACACGTTTTGCAGCATGAAGGCCGCCGTGGCGGGCAGCAGAATGCCGCCGTAGCGCACGCAGTCCTCCAGCATCGCCCCCTGCGCGCCCAGCGCCCGTGCCGCGGGCCGCAGCAGCGGCATGCCCGCCGCCGCGACCAGCGCGCCCATCAGCAGGGTGACCACAATCAACATGGAAAACAGCGCGTTGGCTCTCTCCCGCTTACCCTCGCCCAGCGTTTTGGCCACCAGCGCGCTCCCGCCCGTGCCGATCATGAAGCCCAGCGCGCCGAAGGCCATCAGAAACGGCATGATCAGGTTGATCGCCGCAAAGGGCGTCTTGCCCACGAAATTGGACACGAAAAGGCCATCCACCACGCCATAGATGGAGGTAAAGATCATCATCACGATGGAGGGCAATGTGAAGCGCAGAAGCCTTCGGCAGGTGAAGTGATCCGAAAGACGAATCTTCATGCTCTTCCTCCGTTCTGCGGGCCACGCAGCGCTTCCACCTGTGCGCGCAGGTCCTCCAGGTATTGACGGTTCAGGCGCAGATACGCGTCCCGGTCCGCCTCCGTCCATCCGTTCCAGATGGCCTCCTCGGCGGCGGCCACCGGAGCCACGCGCTCGCGGCACAGCTCCTCCCCCGCCTGCGTCAGGCGCACGGGACGGCTGCGGCCCGCGCCTGTTTCCAGATACAAGATCCCCTCCCTCTCCAGGGAACGCAGGGCGGAAGCGACCGTCTGGCGGCTCATGCCGCACAGCCGCGCGATCTCCGAGGGGTACAGCTTCCCCTCCGCCATGTGTACGGAATAGAGAATCTGCATCTCGCTGTCCGCCAGGCCCATTTTGACCGACGCATCATGATACGCCCCGTTAATCTCGCCAAGGATGTGCATCAGCTGCTTCCACCGCATGTCGCGCGGCATACGTGCTCTCTCCCTCCATGTACGAAATCGTACATGGAGATGATAACCCCGTGCGCGCCGGATGTCAAGAGTCCGCTGAGTATTTTGCAAGCCTGTTCATAGTCTCTTGTGCTTTTTCGTAATCTATGTTACAATGGCAATCAGTTTTAGAGCTTCGTCCCAATTTATAGGATTGCCATTGGACACGCGCCCGGCGGCATTGTCAACATGATCCGACCGCTTTCTTCGCGGAGTCTCCGCAGGGCTGCGAAACACTTCAAACCGACCAGAGGCGCGCCCACGCCTCTGTCATGGTAAATCATCCATATCTTTCAGGAGGTGTCCTCGCATGACTGGTATCCCACTGGTAATCGCATTCGTCATCGCAATCATCCTCATGATCGTCGCGATCTCCAAATGGAAGATCCATCCGTTCCTCTCCATCATGAGCGTGTCCCTGCTGCTGGCCATCGTCGCCGGCATTGACCTTGCGCAGATCGCGGACGTGATCGGCGCGGGCTTCAGCGGCACGTTTACCTCCATCGGCATCGTCATCATTCTGGGCGCGATGGTCGGCACCCTGCTGGAAAAGACGGGCGCGGCGCTCAAGATGGCCGACTGCGTCGTTAAGCTCGTGGGCAAGAAGCACCCCGAGGCCGCCATGATCATCATGGGCTGGATCGTGTCCATCCCCGTGTTCTGCGACAGCGGCTTCGTCATCCTCAACCCCATCCGCAAGGCGCTGGTGCAGCGCACCCGCAAGTCCTCCGTGGCCTGCACCGTGGCGCTTTCGATGGGCCTGTACATTTCCCACTGCTTCATCCCGCCTACCCCCGGCCCCATCGCGGCGGCGAACACGCTGTTTGGCGTGGGTGGCCTGGGCACGGACGTCAACCTCCTGCTGGTCATGGCCATCGGCGCGGTGTGCTCCATCCTGCCGCTGATCGCCGGCTACATCTTCGCGCTCTTCATCGGCAAAAAGGTCAAGGCCAAGGATGAGCCCACCAACGCCGAGGCCATCGGACAGACCTACGAGGAGCTGGTGGCCAGCTATGGCAAGCTGCCCAGCGCCTTCATGTCCTTCGCCCCCATCGTGGTGCCGATCATCCTGATGGGCGTGGCCAGCGCGTTCAGCATGGCCGGTTCCAATCCCCCCATCATCGTGTTCCTCGGCAAGCCCATCATCGCGCTGGCCGTGGGCCTGATCCTGGGCGTCATCCTCATGGCCCAGTCCGGCAAGATGGGCGAATTCTACGTCCTCACGGACGATACCCTCAAGACCGTCGGACCCATCCTGTTCGTGACCGCCGCGGGCGGCGTGCTGGGCAAGGTGATCGCCACCACCGATCTGGTCAACTTCATCACCGCCCATGCCGCCACGCTGGAAAGCCTGGGCCTGCTCTTCCCGTTCCTGCTGGCCGCCATCCTCAAGACGGCGCAGGGCAGTTCGACGGTTGCCATCACCACCAGCGCGGGCATTATCGCTCCGCTGATGATGACGCTGGGCTTTACCACTCCGCTGGACGCGGCGCTGGTCGTCGTGGCCATCGGCGCGGGCGCCATGACCGTCTCCCATGCCAACGACAGCTACTTCTGGGTGGTCACCAACTTTGGTGAGATGGAGCCCCAGGACGGCTACAAGACGCAGACGCTGGGCACGCTGATTATCGGCATCGCGGCCATCATCAACGTGCTGATCGTCTCCGCCATCTTCTAAGGCGGCATCCCCTCCGGGCCGCGGTCCCCCGCCGCGGCCCGCATTCTGTTTCTCGCAATGGAGGCTACCGAAATGAACCAAGATGCAAAACACATTCTCGACGCCGCGCTGCGCGATGCGCTTCCGGGCGCCGCCGTGGGACAGGCTTTGGATCAGATCGCCTTTCAGCCCGGAGGGCGGCTGATTCTGGTGGCGGCCGGCAAGGCGGCCTGGGAAATGGCCCGCGCAGCCCATGAGCGGCTGGGCGGGCGCATCGACGCGGGCGTCGTTGTGACCAAGTACGATTACTCACGCGGCCCTCTGGGCAGCCTGGAGATCTACGAGGCGGGCCATCCCGTCCCCGATGAAAACAGCTACCGCGCCACCGCCCGTGCGCTGGAGGTGGTATCGGGCCTGACGGAAGCGGACAGCGTGCTTTTCCTGCTTTCCGGCGGCGGCTCGGCGCTCTTTGAGCAGCCCCTCATCCCCGCCGGCGAGCTGGCCGATATCACGCGCCAGCTGCTGGCCTGCGGCGCCAACATCGTGGAGATCAACACGCTGCGCAAGCGCCTCTCCGCCGTCAAGGGCGGACGTTTTGCGCTGCGGTGCATGCCCGCGCATGTCTACACCGTGGTCCTCAGCGACATCATCGGCGACCCGCTGGACATGATCGCCTCCGGTCCGGCGTATCCGGACGCTTCCACCTGCGCGCAGGCGCTGGAAATTGCGGACCGCTACGGCCTGCGCCTGTCCGATGCCGCGCGCGGCCTGCTGGCTCAGGAAACCCCCAAGGAACTGACCAACGTCACGACCTTCGTCACCGGCAGCGTGCGCCAGCTGTGCCGCACTGCGGCGGCCACCTGCCGGGAGCTGGGCTACGAGCCGGTGTTTCTCACCGCGAGTCTCTCCTGCGAGGCGCGCGAGGCCGGCTCCTTCCTGGCGGCTATCGCCCGCGACCATCAGGACACGGAGCGCTCGCTGGCCTTCCTCGCCGGAGGTGAAACCGTGGTCCATCTGACCGGCAAGGGCATGGGCGGCCGCAATCAGGAAATCGCGCTGGGCGCGGCCGAGGGCATCGCCGGATGCCGCGATACGTGCGTGTTCTCCTTCGGCTCCGACGGGTCCGACGGTCCCACGGATGCGGCGGGCGGCATTGTGGACGAAGGCTCCGCCGCGCGCCTGACCGCCGCCGGGCTGGACCTGCACAAGGTGCTGCAGGACAACGATGCCTATCATGCGCTGAAGGCGATCGACGGGCTGATCGTCACCGGTCCCACCGGCACCAACGTCAACGACCTGTCCGTCGTGCTCATCAAACGCTGAAAATTCCAATGCAGACAAAACCGGCCCGCGAGGGAGCTTTCGCTCCCCTGCGGGCCGGCTGTTTTTCGGCGGAATGCGGGAACGGGTCTGCGGGCTTACTTGCCGGCGTTCTTCACCGCGCTCTCGGCGGAGATGCGGCCCCACGTGGCGCACATGCCATGGCCGATGCCGCCGATGGTGTTGTGGCCGGCGATGTTGGCCGAGCCGATGATCTCGCCCGCCAGGTACGCGCCGCCTACCACCGTGCCGTCCTCACGCACGAGCTGGGCGTCGCCGTTGATGCGCGGTCCGCCCGCGGTCATCATCAGGTAGGGAACGGTGTACACGGCGTAGAAGGGGCCCTCCTCAAAGGCGAGCAGGTTGTCCGTGCGGCCAAAGACGGTGTCCTCGCCCGCGGCGACATCCTCGTTGTACTTGGCGACGGTCTCGGCCAGCTTCTCCGCGCCGATCATCTCGCCCAGTTCCTCGATGGTGTCGGCCTTGAACATGTAGCCCTCATCCAGCAGCTCGGCGATCTTCTCCTCGTTGGTGAAGGGCGCGGAGTTGCTCATCATGCCGGTAAAGAGCGCGCTGTCATCCGACAGCATGTTCTCGGCCAGCACGATATAGATGATGTTCTGGTCGGCGGTGCGCCACACGGTCCGCTTGTCCATGGAGGTGGCGGCAGGCTCGTTAAAGACGCGCTCGCCGGCGGTGTTGACCCAGATGGCGCCGTTGTAGTTGATGTTGCAGCGAAGCGACGCCTGGAAGCCGCTGACCGGCACGGAACCGCCGTAGCAGGAGCAGTAGTCCATGTTGTCAAAGGCCGCGCCGGCGCTGCGGGCGAAGTCGTAGCCGCTGCCGATGGCGGTGACGGGGTCATTGGAGGTGATGTTGGTGAAGTTGTACTCCTTGAGCCAGCGCTCGCAGTAGCCATAGCCGCCGGTGGCGATGATGGTGCTGGGAGCGGGAATCTCCACATCGTCCACCTTGACGCCGACCACGTCGCCGTTGTCGTCAAACATGAGGTCGGTGACCAGCGTATCCAGGCACAGCTGGGCCTGGCCCGCGTCGATGAAGCCCTGCAGCTTTTCCATCAGGGCGCTCACAAAGTAGGAGCCGCCGCCGGAAGACGCGCCGCCCGCGGTGTAGGTCACGCGGTAGGTGTTCATGGTCAGGTATCCGCCGCTGTCCACCTGATCGGAGAACTCCACGCCCACGTAGTCCTGCAGCCAGTCGATGGCCTCGCCGCTGCGCTCGGCGTGCACCTTGGCGATCTCGGTGTTCATGTTCTGCTCGCCGCCGCCCATGGTGACGAAGTCGTTATAGAAAGCCTCGGCGCTGTCCTCAATGCCGGCTTCCTTCTGGATCTTGTAGCCGGCGCCGCTGATGGAGCCGCCCGCGGTGTTCGCGGAACCGCCCACGCGGTAGTTCTGCTCCAGCACCAGCACATTCGCGCCCAGCTCGGCCGCGTGCACGCTGGCCACCAGGCCCGCCATGCCCGCGCCCACCACGATCACGTCCGGCTGAACGGTGATTTCCAGCGGCTTGTCCTCTTCGGGGGCCTCGCCGCTGAGCGCGGCGTCCACGGCGGCCTTGATGGCGTCGGACGTGACGGTTGCGCCGGCCACGCCGTCCACGTCGGTGCTCTGCGCCTCGACGATGGCCGCCGGGATCTGCTCGATCGCCGGATCGCTGATGCCGGGCGTCTCCTGATTGTCGCCGACCTCAACGCTGGTGATCTTTCCGCCTTCCACGGTCACGGTTACGTTCACCGCGCCGCCCATGCCGTTGGCCGCGCCGGTGTAGGTGCCGTCCGTCAGGGCGGCCTGCGCCATGGCGCTCACGGGAGCAAGCGCCGTGCCCAGCGTCAGCGCCATCACAAGCGCCAGCACCAGCACGCGGCTGAGCAGCTTTTTCCTGCCAGTTTTCATTTCCGTTTCCTCCTGTAGCTGTTGTTTTCCTGATTGTGCAAGTCCGGACGATTTTTGTTCCGTTCCCAATACCGCTGTTCTATGATATACTTTTAACGATCGATTTCCTATATCATCCCCATTTCATATTTGTGTTTATCAGTCCAACGGAGGAAATGCATGAAACTGACCGAGCGGTTCAACCCCTTTCGCGCGGACGCGGACCCGCTGTCCGCCTATCTGGCCGATTTCCGTATTGAGGTCGACTATTTTACGCATTGGCCGCAGCAGGATTTCAAAACCCTGAAAAATCTGGTCAGCACGCGCATCAAGCTGGTGCTGCAAACACAGGGCAGGGCGGACCTTACTGCTCAGAACGAGCATTTCCTGCTCGCTCCCGGCAGCGTGATGCTCATCCCGCCCTACTGCGTTTACAGCGCCTCCACCTTCGATCATGTGGATTCCTATGAAATTTTCTTCAATTTGCATCCTTATGCCCGTGAGCACGGGTTTTTGCAGCAATTCGGTTTCACGCGCATTTTGCACTTTCCGCAGATCCTGACCCCTGCGGACACCGCGGCCCTGATGTCCTGCTACGAGGATGTCCGGGCGTGCAGGCCCGGCTGCTATGCCCAGCTTCGCGCGCTGCTGCATCTTCTGCTGATCCGGCTGATCCGCCTGCAAAATACGCCCGCGCTTCCCGCCGAAAACAGCTCCCGCGAGCAGTACGTCATTTCCCGGCTCTTTGAGTATCTGGAAGCGCATCTGAACCAGCCCGTTCATGTGGACCAGCTCTGCGCGGCTCTGCATGTTTCGCAAAGCCACCTGTACCGTTGCAGCCGCCATGTCATGAACTGCTCCACCCAGCAGCTTGTGATCCGCTATAAGCTGCGTCACGCGCAAATGCTGCTGAAAAATCCCGAACTGTCCATCAGCGATGTGGCCGCCGCCATCGGGTATGATCTATTTTATTTCAGCACGCAGTTCAAGAAGGCGTTTTTGGTTTCGCCTTCCCAATACCGCAAAAACCTGCTGTATTGCCTGCAACATGCGTAGCAGGGATTATTCCGCCGCTTCCGCCTCCGCTTCGGCGGCCTCCAGCGCCTCGTAGAGCGCTTCGCTGCGCGCCTGCTCGGCGCGGTAGCGCTCGCCCAGCTCCCGCGCGGCCTCCGCGTCGGCATAGGTGGCCGGGTCGGCCAGCTTCGCCTCCAGCTCACGAAGAAGCCGTTCGTTTTCTTCGATCGCCTCTTCCGCCCGCTTCACCTGCGCCTGCAGCTCGCGGGCACGGGCCGCCTGCTGGCGGTCGCGCTTGCGCTCCCGCGTGGCGGCCGTGCGCGTCACCTCGCCCTCGGCGACGGGAGCGGGGGGCTGGGGACGGTCGCGCTTCTCCACGTAGTCGTCAAAGTTGCCCAGATATTCCGTCACACCGTCGGAATTCATCACCATCACGCGGTCGGCGAACCGGTTGATGAAATACCGGTCATGGCTGATGGCGAGAATCGTGCCGGGGAAGTCCTGCAGGGCGTCCTCCAGCACCTCGCGGCTGTCCATGTCGAGGTGGTTGGTGGGCTCGTCCAGCAGGAGCAGGTTGTCCTTGCGCAGCATCAGCTTCGTCAGCGCCACGCGCCCCCGCTCGCCTCCAGAGAGGCTCCCAATGGTATCGAACACGTCGTCGCCCGTAAAGAGGAACAGGCCCAGCGCGCCGCGCACCTTGCTCTGCTCCATCGAGGGGAAGCTGTTCCAGACCTCGTCCAGCACGGTGTTGGCGGGGTTGAGGTTTTGCTGGTGCTGGTCGTAATACCCGATGTCAATATTGACGCCGTACTTCACGCTGCCCCGGTCGGGCGTGAGCTGATGGGTCAAAATTTTGAACAGCGTGCTCTTGCCCACGCCGTTGGGGCCGATCAGGGCCACACGATCGCCCGTGCGCAGCTTGAAGCTCACGTTTTCAAAGACGGGCTGGCCGTCATAGGACTTGCACAGCCCCTTGACCTCCAGCGCCTCCTCGCCGCTGCGGCGGCGCGCCTCAAAGCTGAAGCGCACATGCCCCTCCTCGACGGGCTTTTCCAGCCGTTCCAGCTTGTCCAGGCGCTTCTGGCGGCTTTCGGCGGCCTTGATGCTCTTTTCCCGGTTGAAGCTGCGGTAGCGCTCAATGATGGCCTTTTCCCGCTCGATTTCCTTCTGCTGCAGGTTGTAGGCCTTCATGCGATTTTCAAAGTCCGCGGTGCGCTTGCGCATGTACTCGGTGTAGTTGCCGGTGAATTTGATCATGCGGCCGCCGAGGATCTCGCCCATCGTGGTGCAGACGTGATCCAGAAAATACCGATCGTGGCTGATGAGCAAGAGAGACCCCTTGTATTCCGTCAGGTAGCCCTGCAGCCATTCGATGGCCTGCAGGTCCAGATGGTTGGTGGGCTCGTCCATCAAAATGACGTCGGGTTTCTGCAAAAGCAGCTTGGCCAGCGAAAGCCGCGTGCGCTCGCCGCCGGAGAGGGTGCCCACCTTGCGCCCGTGCATGTCGGGCTTGAGGCCCAGGCCGTTTAGCACGCCCAGCATCTCCCCCTCATAGGCATAGCCCTCCGCCTCGTTGTAGCGGTCCAGCAGGCGTTGATACTCCCCCGTCAGACGCAGGGCCGTCTGGGGATCGGCGTTCTGCTCCATCTGCGCTTCCAGCTCGCGCAGACGCCTCTCCATGGCGATGACCGGCTCAAACACGCGCAGGAGCGCTTCCCAGACCGTATCGGTCAGGGCGATGTCATCCACCTGCCTGAGATAGCCGATGCGCAGGTCGCGGTTTTTGTGCACCATGCCGCCGTCCGCTTCGGCCTCGCCGCTGATGATGCGCATCAGCGTGGTCTTGCCGCAGCCGTTGACGCCTACCAGGCCCATCTTCTCGCCCTTTTGCAGGCTGAAGCTGACCCCCTTGAGCACCTCATGGGTGCCGAAGCTCTTTTGCACATCCTGTGCCGAGATCAAAATCATCGGGTTTCTTCCCCTCTATCCGGTTGCTGTGAATCATCCGCCGCCCAGCGCGCCTCCAGCTCGCGCGCGGACAGGCGCAGCTCATGCGCGGACGTGCGGCCAAGCGCCAGATCCTCTGCCGGCGCGCGCGCCGCCTCGCGCAGCATGCATCCCCCTTCGCGCACGCACGCCGCCCGCTCCTGCGGCGCGCACCGCTCCGCCGCTTCAAACAGCGCATCCTCCATATCTGCATAGGCTCCGCCCTGCCTGAGGAATGCGGCGCAGGCCATCAGATCCTCCGGCAGCAGCAGATCCATCAGCTCCAGCTTGAGCGCCTGCACGCGCGCTGCGCGCAGCTCGCAGAGCGGCCCCTCCTGCGCCAGCGTAAGCAGCAGGCGCAGGCTCTTGAGCCTGAGCATGCGGCCCTCTTCCCAGAGGGCCGGCGAGGCCGTGGCGCGAAGGTAGATAAGCTCGCTGGCAAACAGGCGCGGCATGGGCGACAGCATCTCCGTCAGGCTTTCGGTGCTGAGCGTCTCCAGCGCTGAAAGCGGCAGGCCGCATTGCCTGCGGCAGACCTCCTCCAGCAGGCGCATCCGGGCAAGCTCGTCCATCAGCTCCTTGACGCGCCGCATCAGATCGCCCATCATTTCGATCATGCGCAGGATGTAATCCCGCTGAAACACCGCGCTCACCTCCCGGCCGCTGTTTTCTAGTATAGCATATCTTCGCGGGCGAGGCAAAGGGCGGCGCGCGCTTTCCGCCCCGGCGCCGCTCTCATTGCAGAAACAGGCCCCCGTTCCGGCATGCGGAGCGGGGGCCTGATGATGACGGGCAGCCCTTAGAACTTCAGGGGGTTGACCTTGATGGCGGGGCCCATGGTGGCGCTGAGGTACACGCTGCGAACGTAGGTGCCCTTGGCGGCGCTGGGCTTGGCCTTGTTGATGGCGTCCATGAGGACCTGCAGGTTCTCACCCAGCTTTTCGGGGCCGAAAGAGGCCTTTCCGATGGGGCAGTGAACAATGGAGGTCTTGTCCACGCGGTACTCGACCTTACCGGCTTTGATGTCGGTGATGGCCTTGGCCACGTCCATGGTCACGGTGCCGCTCTTGGGGTTGGGCATGAGGCCCTTGGGGCCCAGGATGCGGCCGATGCGGCCGACGACGCCCATCATGTCGGGGGTGGCGATCATCACGTCGAAGCCAAACCAGTTTTCGGTCTGGATCTTGTGGATCATTTCCTCGCCGCCGACGATATCCGCGCCCGCGGCCTCGGCTTCCTTGACCTTGTCGCCCTTGGTGACCACCAGCACGCGCACGGTGCGGCCGGTGCCGTGAGGCAGAACCACCGCGCCGCGGACCTGCTGGTCGGCATGGCGGGGGTCAACGCCCAGGCGAACGGAAATCTCGATGGTTTCGTCAAACTTGGCCTTGCTGGTCTTGCAGGCCAGCTCGCAGGCCTCGGCGGGGTCGTAGGCGTTGAGATGGTCGATCAGCTTCGCGCTGTCCACATATTTCTTTCCGTGTTTCATGCTACTGTCCTTCCTGTGGTGCTAACGGCACAATGTCCTCCCACAAATGGTCGTCTTATTCCTCAACCGTGATGCCCATGGAGCGGGCGGTACCCTTGATCATGCTCATGATGGCCTCGATATCGGTGGCGTTGACATCGGGCTTCTTGATCTCGGCGATCTTGCGGACCTGCTCCTGGGTGAGCTTGCCAACCTTGTCGCGGTTGGGGCGGCCGGAGGCGGTCTGCAGGTTCAGCTCCTTCTTGATGAGCACGGGAACCGGCGGCGTCTTGGTGATGAAGGAGAAGGTGTTGTCAGTGTACACCGTGATGACCACGGGGATGATCATGCCCGCGTCCTTCTGGGTGCGCTCATTGAACTCCTTGCAGAAACCGGGGATGTTCACGCCGTGCTGGCCCAGCGCGGGACCGATCGGCGGCGCGGGGGTCGCCTTGGCGGCGGGAACCTGAAGCTTAATCATGGATTTGACTTTCTTTGCCATGGGAATGGCACCTCCTTCGATGTGGTCATGGCGGAACGGCTGTTCCGTTCCTCCCACAGCTCCCCGGGGGGAGCTTTGCGGCGCGCAGGCGCCTTATTTGGGCTGGACCTTTTCAACGTCCTGCAGGTCCACCTCAACGGGCATTTCGCGCCCCAGGAACATTTTGACCTTCACGGTCAGCTTCTGGCGCACGGTGTCCACGTCCTCCACCACGCCGGTGAAATTCTCCAGCGGGCCGGAGAGGATGCGCACTTCCTCGCCGATGGCGATGCCGAACTCCACGCTGTTCTGCTGCGTGGAGAGCATCATGTCCACCTCGGCGGGGGTGAGAGCGACAGGCTTGGAGTCGGGGCCGACAAAGCCGGTCACGCCGCGCGTGTTGCGCACCAGGTACCAGCTTTCGCTGGTTTCGATCATATGCACCAGCACGTAGCCGGGATAGACCTTCCGCTGAGATTTCACGCGCTTGTTCCCCTTGATCTCCACCACGTCCTCGACAGGCACGCGCACGTCGAAGATCAGGCGCTGCATCTCGGGGTTGTTCTCAACGGACTTTTCGATGTTATCCTTGACCTTGTTCTCATAGCCGGAATAGGTATGCACCACATACCAGCACGGCTCTTTGCTGTTTTCAGCCATGGCTGTCTCCTTACGCGCTCATGATGAGGTTCACAAGCTGCGTTGCGCCGGTATCCAGCAGGCCGATGATGACCATCATGAACAGCATGAAGAGAACCACGATCACCGAATAGTTGACCAGCTTCTCGCGCGTGGGCCATGTGACCTTGCGAAGCTCATGCCACATGTTTTTGAACGCCAGGCCGATGCGCTTGAAGAAGCCAACGAATCCATGCCCGAAGCGAACGAAGAAGTTCGGCTTCGCGCCCTTGGTCTTCTTTTCCGTCATGGTTTTCACTCCATTCGCAAGTTGACGTTTCCGGCTTACTTGGTCTCGCGGTGCACGGTGTGCTTTTTGCAGAAACGGCAATACTTGTTCAGCTCAATGCGGTCGGGGGTGTTTTTCTTGTTCTTCATGGAATTGTAGTTCCGCTGCTTGCACTCGGTGCAGGCGAGCATCACTTTGTTGCGGGCAACGCTTGCCACGTTCGCCACCTCCTCGTCGATGTGGGAAAAGGCGCCTTCGCCCGCCCGCTGACGGGCGAAGGGGCCGACAGATATCTATTGCCCGCTTGCAGCCGGCGGCCCAAAGGACCGTCGTCGCAAAGCGGCTGTGGATTACTCGATCACCTTGGACACGACGCCGGAGCCAACCGTGCGGCCGCCCTCGCGGATAGCGAAGCGCAGGCCCTGCTCGATGGCGATGGGGGTAATCAGGGTGATCTCCATGTCGATGTTGTCGCCGGGCATCACCATTTCAACACCCTCGGGCAGCTTGATGTTGCCCGTTACGTCCGTCGTGCGGAAGTAGAACTGCGGACGGTAGCCGTTGAAAAACGGGGTGTGGCGGCCGCCCTCTTCCTTGGTCAGCACGTACACCTGGCCGATGAAGTGGGTGTGCGGATGAATCGTGCCGGGCTTGGCCAGCACCTGGCCGCGCTCGATCTCGTTGCGCTGCACGCCGCGAAGCAGCAGGCCGATGTTGTCGCCCGCTTCCGCCAGATCCAGGAGCTTACGGAACATCTCAACGCCCGTCACAACCACCTGGCGCGGCTTGTCCATCAGACCCACGATCTCCACCGTGTCGCTCAGCTTCACCACGCCGCGCTCCACACGGCCCGTCGCAACGGTGCCGCGGCCCGTGATGGAGAACACGTCCTCAACAGGCATCAGGAACGGCTGGTCCGTCGCACGCTGCGGAGCAGGAATGTAGTTGTCCACCGCGTCCATCAGCTCGAAGATGCACTGCGTCTCCTTGGCGTTGCGCACGTCGGTGCCGCCGTTCTGCACGTACTCCAGAGCCTGCAGCGCGCTGCCCTTGATGATCGGAATCTCATCGCCCGGGAAGTCATACTGGCTCAGCAGCTCGCGGACCTCCATCTCCACCAGCTCCAGCAGCTCCGGATCGTCCATCATGTCCGTCTTGTTCAGGAACACCACGATGTAGGGCACGCCTACCTGGCGGGCCAGCAGAATGTGCTCACGGGTCTGCGGCATCGGGCCGTCGGGAGCGGATACCACCAGGATCGCGCCGTCCATCTGCGCAGCGCCGGTGATCATGTTCTTGACGTAGTCCGCGTGGCCCGGGCAGTCCACGTGCGCGTAGTGGCGCTTCTCGGTCTCATACTCCACGTGCGCCGTGTTGATTGTGATTCCGCGCGCTTTCTCTTCAGGCGCCTTGTCGATGTCCTCGTACTTCATCGCCTGAGCTTCGCCCAGCTGCGCCAGCGTCATCGTGATCGCCGCCGTCAGCGTCGTCTTGCCGTGGTCTACGTGACCGATCGTGCCGATGTTTACATGCGGCTTGGTGCGTTCAAATTTCGCCTTAGCCATGAGTTGTTTCCTCCTTACAATATCCGGGAACGGTTGTTGGGAATATGCTTTCAAGCACCAGTGTGCTTTGGTTCAGGTCATTCGCTCTTGCGCGAGCCGGTTACCTTTTCGGCAATCGACTTGGGCACTTCCTCATAGTGGTCGAACTGCATGGTGAACAGTCCACGGCCCTGGGTGCGGCTGCGCAGGTCGGTCGCATAACCGAACATTTCGCTCAGCGGCACATAGGCGTGCACGGTCTGCTCGCCCATGCGGGCATCCATGCCCTCGATGCGGCCGCGGCGGCTGGAGATATCGCCGATGACGTCGCCCATGTACTGTTCGGGGATGATGACTTCCACCTTCATCATCGGCTCCAGCAGGCAGGGGTCCGCTTTCGCAAGCGCTTCCTTGAACGCCATGGAACCGGCGATCTTGAAGGCCATCTCCGAGGAGTCGACATCGTGATAGCTGCCGTCGTACACGGTGGCCTTGAAGTCCACCACCTCGAAGCCGCCGAGAATGCCGCTTTGAGCAGCTTCGCGGATACCGGCGTCGATGGGGGCGATGAATTCCTTGGGAATCACGCCGCCGACGATCTTGTTCTCAAACGAGTAGCCTTCGCCGGGCTTGACGGGTTCGATCTCGATCCAGCAGTGACCGAACTGGCCATGGCCGCCGGTCTGACGCACATAGCGTCCCTCGGCCTTGGCGGCCTTGCGGATGGTCTCGCGGTAGGCAACCTGGGGCTTGCCCACGGTGGCCTCCACCTTGAACTCGCGCATCAGGCGGTCCACGATGATCTCCAGATGCAATTCGCCCATGCCGGCGATGATGGTCTGGCCCGTCTGCTGATCGGTGTAGGTCTTGAAGGTGGGGTCCTCCTCGGCCAGCTTGACCAGCGCCATGGTCATCTTGTCCTGACCGGCCTTGGTCTTGGGCTCGATAGCCACCTGAATCACCGGGTCCGGGAACTCCATGGACTCCAGGATGATCGGGTTCTTCTCGTCGCACAGGGTATCGGCGGTGGTGGTGTCCTTGAGGCCCACGATGCCGCAGATATCGCCGGTGTAAACCGTTTCAACCTCCTCGCGGTGGTTGGCGTGCATCATCACCAGACGGCCCACGCGCTCGCGCTTGCGCTTGCTGGAGTTATAGGCGTAGCTGCCGCTTTCCAGCACGCCGGAATACACGCGGCAGAAGGCCAGCTTGCCCACGAACGGGTCGGTCATGATCTTGAAGGCCAGTGCGGAGAAGGGCTCGTCATCGGAGGGATGGCGTACCAGTTCCTTTTCGGGATCATCGGGGTCCACACCCTTGATGGCGGGGATGTCCAGCGGGGAGGGCATGTACTCCACCACGGCGTCCAGCAGGGGCTGCACGCCCTTGTTGCGATAGGACGTACCGCAGAGCACGGGGTTCATCGTGCAGTTGATGGTGGCCTTGCGAATGGCCGCGTTGATTTCCTCCACGGTGAGCTCCTCACCCTCGAAGAACTTCTCCATCAGGGCTTCGTCGCTCTCGGCCACGCTTTCGATGAGCTTCTGATGATACTCCTCGGCCTGCTCAAGCAGCTCGGCGGGAATATCCTCATCGCGCACATCCTTGCCTTCATCGTCATAATAGACTTCCGCACGCATGCGCACCAGGTCGATGATGCCCTTGAAATCTCCCTCTTTGCCGATGGGAAGCTGGATGGGCACGGCGTTGGCTCCCAGCCGGTCCTTCATCATGTCCACCACGCGGAAGAAATCCGCGCCCATGATATCCATCTTGTTGACATAGGCCATGCGGGGCACATGATACTTGTTGGCCTGGCGCCATACGGTTTCGCTCTGCGGCTCCACGCCGCCCTTGGCGCAGAACACGCTCACGGCGCCGTCCAGCACGCGCAGGCTGCGCTCCACCTCCACGGTGAAGTCCACGTGGCCGGGGGTGTCGATGATGTTGATGCGGTGGCCTTTCCAATAGCAGGTGGTCGCAGCGGAGGTGATGGTGATACCACGCTCCTGCTCCTGCGCCATCCAGTCCATGGTGGCCGCGCCCTCGTGTGTCTCACCCAGACGGTGAACGCGCCCGGTATAGAACAGGATGCGCTCGGTCGTGGTGGTCTTACCGGCGTCGATGTGGGCCATGATGCCGATATTGCGCACCTTTTCCAACGGGTGACTTCTAGGCATATCAGAGGGTCTCCTTTCAAATTCGGCTTTCTCTCATTCTTCTTCCAGGCGCGGGCGCCCCGCCCGCGCCCCTGCGCATTACCAGCGGTAGTGCGCGAAGGCCTTGTTGGCCTCGGCCATGCGGTGCATTTCTTCCTTGCGCTTGACGGCGGCGCCGGTGTTGTTGGCGGCGTCCATCACTTCGGCGGCAAGGCGCTCGGCCATGGTCTTTTCACCGCGCTTGCGGCTGAATTCCACCAGCCAGCGCAGGGCCAGCGTCTGGCGGCGCTCCGGACGGATCTCGATAGGCACCTGATAGGTGGCGCCGCCCACACGGCGGGCCTTGACCTCCAGCTGGGGCGACACGTTGCCAAGGGCAGCGGTAAACACCTCAGTGGCGTCCTTGCCGGTCTTTTCCTTGATGGTGTCAAACGCGGAATAGCAGATGCGCTGCGCGGTGCCGCGCTTGCCATCCAGCATGATCTGGTTGATGAGCTTGGTGACCACGGTGGTCCCGTAAACGGGATCGGGCAGCACCTCGCGCTTGGGAATAAATCCACGACGGGGCATTTGATTTCCTCCTTCGTTGTGGCGATTGCATCGCCGCAATGTGCCTGTGGCACAGCGTAAGATTTGGGGTCCCGGGAATGCGTTTTCAAAGCGCGCCTGCATACAGGTTTCTGACGGCCTTCAGCATCGACCGCTCCCGACCTACGGGAAAGTCACGCGGTGTGCCCGTCCTCCGCCTCGCTTCGATTCTCACGGGCGGGGGAGCGAACGCCTGCGCCCACTCCGAAAGGGGCTGCAAACGCAGCGCAGGAAAACGTCTTACTTCTTGGGCCGCTTGGCACCGTACAGGGAACGCGCCTGCATCCGCTTGGCCACGCCGGCCGTATCCAGAGCGCCGCGGATGATGTGGTAACGCACGCCGGGCAGGTCGCGTACACGGCCGCCGCGGATGAGCACCACGCTGTGCTCCTGCAGGTTGTGGCCAATACCCGGAATGTAGCACGTACCTTCGATCTGATTGGTCAGACGGATACGGGCGATCTTACGCAGGGCGGAATTGGGCTTTTTGGGGGTCGTGGTCTTAACGCTGAGGCACACGCCGCGCTTCTGCGGGCAGCCCTGCAGGATAGGAGCCGTAGACCTGTTTTCGACCTTTTTCCGTCCCTTGCGGATCAACTGATTGATCGTGGGCATGGAAACACCTCCGAATTGATGTGCTATAAAAACCGCCGCAACCCTGGCGTCTTTATAGTTGAATGGGGAATGCCGCGCCTTACTTGAGCACGGCGGCGGACGCCGCCTTCACGTCCACCTGGCAGAGCTTTCCCAGCTCCTGCATGCTGTCCACCACGGTGACCGGCACATGCTTCTCCTCGCACAGGGCGTTGAGCCTGTGGTAGATGAAGCCGTCTGCGTCCTTGCCCAGAAAGACGCGCGCGGCCCGGTCCTCCTCGACCGCGCGCAGCACCTGCTTGGTGCCCACCACGCGCCTGCCGGCCTGCTTGAGCAGCGCTTCTTCCATTTGAGCCACGCCTCCTTCTGCGTTCAAAGCCGCGTAAGTCCGGTCCGCGGCTGTGCGCCTTGCGCCGCCTGATTTTCGCGCCTTTCTCGCGCAAAAAGGGCATGCGAAAAACGCATACTGCGGACAACCATACCATAATAGCACGGTGTCAACAAAAAAGTCAATGTTTTTCTTCCAAAAAATTGCGGAAAAGCAAGGGATTTCGCCCGATGCGCAGGCCGGACCCTCCCGCCCGGCGCAAACATGCAGGAGGTCCGGCGGCGAAGGCCGCCGGACGCTCAGACCTCCGGAAGCGGGCTTTTCCGACACCCTCGGACAACCGCGGGGCCAAGCCGCCGCAGCCCGTCAGGGAATCCATTTCGCAGCATGGCCGGGTGGATGCAAAAGCACGCCCGTTTGCTGCTGAACATTCCCTCCGCGCACCCCTACCGCTCGCCGTCCCCGTGCTTCGCCGGCCCCGCCAGGTGCGAGAGCACCGTGCGCACCGCCCCGCCCGCGCCCGACGAAAACAGAGAGCGCAGCATCCGCCGCACGTTGGCCTTGGCCTGCGGGTCCAGTTCCCGAATCGCCTCCAGCGCCTTCACGGCGCTGTCCCGCCAGTCGTCCACCAGGTCGGTCACAAGCTCGGCCTGCGACGCGTCTACCACGTGGTAGAGCGTATCCACCAGTTCGCGCCGCTGGTCCATGTCCATGCCCTGAAGCCAGGTATGAATGGCCTCGTCGGTGATTTTGCCGCTCATGTCCAGATCGTCCTGACGCACGAAGTCGCCGTTTTCCACCTGCCAGGTCATGGCGTCGTGCTGCAGAATGCCAAGGGATGTGGATCGCACTACCGTGTACCGGGGATGATAGTGCAGAAGCATCCCCACCACGCTGCTCTGGGGAATGTAGCTTTCGATGCGGGCACTGATGCGCTCGTATCCCTGACAGCCCAGCGTCTCCTCATCCACGCCCGGCCCGTCAAAGCTGTACACCCGCAGGATGCGCTCCTGTACGGAGGGGGCCACACGCGCGCCCGCATATACCGCCAGATTGCCGCCCTTGCTGTGTCCGCCCAGCCGCAGGGCCACGCCGCGGCGGGCCATCCGCTCGGTATAGGCGACCGCCTCCTTCTGCGAAGGGACGGTCATGAAGGACATGTTCAGGTCCTCCTTCCATCCGGCGATGGTCAGGTCCGTTCCCCGAAAGGCGATGTAGCACTCTCCGCGCGACAGATCCCATGTGCAGGCGCAAAACTGCATCTCCATCGCGCCGTCGATAATGTTCACATAATCGTGCATGGGCAAGTCGCGGTACCGCTTCAGGCCCGCGCAGCATTCGAACAGCCGGTAGCGCTTTTTCTGAAACGTGTCCAGCCGCTCATAGTCCACATGCTCGCGGATGTAGGCCCAGGCCTGTGCTGCCGTGGGCCGCTGGCCCCGGTCCATCAGCCCTTCCATGGGCATGTAAACCAGCTGGGTCAGCACCAGGCTGTCCAGCGCGTCAAACGGGCGCTGCGCCAGTGTATAACCGCCTGTCGCCAAGGCATGATCCTGGATGTTGGGCATAAGCTATCCTGTCCTCCTCCGGCATTGTGCACCTTCCCAGTATATCCCTACGCGGGCTGCGGCGCAACCCGTCCGTCTTGCGCCCTTCTCACGCTTCTGCTATAATGCTGGCGTGCCGCCCTTTTTGCGGCTTATTCCTTGCGATTTTAGGAGGCCCCTGTGATCATCGGCCAATTTTGCGAAACCTATCCCCCGGCGCTGGACGGCGTGGGCCGGGTGATGCTGGCCTATTGCCAGACGCTGTCCCGCATGGGGCACCGGTGCCTGTATATCGCCCCCCGCGATGCCGCCGCCACGTCGGTTCCCGGCCTGGAAACGCTGCTCTATCCCAGCATGCCCATTCCGGGCGAACCCTACCGGGTGGGCATCCCGGCGCTGGGCCGGGATTTTCGCCGCGCCGCGCGCAGCGTGCCCTTTGACGTGGTCCATGCCCATACCCCCTTTCTGGCCGGACGCGCGGCGCGCCGCATCGCGCGCAGGCGCAGGATTCCGCTGGTCGCGACCTTTCACAGCAAGTATTACGAGGATTTTTACCGCGTCACCCATTCCCGGACGCTGTCGCTGTGGGCGCTGAAATACGTGGTGTCGTTCTACAACACCTGCGACGAGGTGTGGGCCGTCAATGACAAAACCGCGGACGTTCTGCGCCAGTACGGCTACCGGGGGCCGATCATTACCATGCCCAACGGCACCGATCCGCAGTCCGTCAGCGACGAGACGTACCGTCGCGTACTGGCGCGCTGGTCCCTGCGCGACGGTGTCAACACCCTTTTGTTCGTGGGGCAGATGGATTTCAAGAAAAACCCGCATCTGATTCTGCGCGCCTGCGCGCTGCTGCGCGATCAGGGGGAGGATTTCCGGCTTGTCATGGCGGGCGCGGGGCAGGATCTGGAGCGGCTCAAGGCCCTGGCCGCCTCCCTGAACCTTCAGGACCGCGTGCTTTTTACCGGCTTTGTGGGCGACCGGGAGGAGATCCTCTCGCTCTACCGCCGGGCCGATCTGCTGGTCTTTCCCTCGGTATATGACAATGCGCCCATGGTGGTGCGCGAGGCCGCGGCCATGGGTACGCCTGCCCTGCTGGTGCGCGGCAGCTGCTCGGCCGAGGGCGTGACGCATGGGGACAACGGCTTTCTGTGCGAGGCTGATCCCGCCAGCATCGCTTCGGGAATCATGGAGGCGCTCCCCCGCGCGGCCCACGCAGGCGCGCGCGCCCGCGACACCATTCCCATCCCATGGGCCTTGCTGATGGAACAAGTATTGGAGCGTTACCGGCGCTTGATCGCGCGGCACGCTGAAAGGAGCCCCGCATGAAGCCCGGCATCCGCAAACTGATCAACTTTCTCTTCATCGGCGTGACCATCGCGCTGGTGTGTATCCTCGCCTTTGGCAACAGCGACCTGGAAAACGCCTGGGAGGCCCTCTTCACGCTGGATCCCTGGTGGCTGCTGGGCGCGGCGGGGTGCTGGTTTGCCTATCTGTTCTTTGACGCGCTGGGTTACCACTATTTTCTGCGCAAGCAGGGATATGAGGTCAAACTGTCCTTTGCGCTCTATATTTCCCTGATGGGCTTCTACTATAGCAACATCACCCCCGGCGCCAGCGGCGGACAGCCCATGCAGATCTATTACATGAACAAAAAGGGCGTGCCCATCGGCATTGGCACCTCCGGCATTTCCATGAAGTTCATCGCCAACCAGCTGATGACCGTGCTGATGGCCTCCGCCCTGTGGCTGTGGAATGCGTCCTTTGTGGACCGGCAGCTCGCCGGGGCGCGCTGGGTGGTGGTCATCGGCTGGCTGATCAACTTCGCGGCCGTGCCCCTGATTCTGCTGGTGGCCTTTCACCGGCCGCTGGTGCAGCGCATTGCCGCCTTTTTCATCCGGCTGGGACACCGTATGCGCCTGGTCAAGGACCCCGAAGTAGCCGCCCTGCGCGTGAATACCACGCTGGACAGCTACCATGCCAGCGTCCTGCGCCTGAGCCGCCATCCCCGCCAGATCCTCATCCAGCTTGGCCTCTCCGCCCTGAGCGTGCTGGGGCTGATGTCGGTCATCCTGTTTGTGTATCGCGCCTTTGGGGAGTCGGGCACCCCCTGGTACCAGCTGCTGACCATTTCGTTCCTGCTCTTTCTCAGCGCCAGCTATACCCCCCTGCCCGGCGCCAGCGGCGCACAGGAGGGCGGCTTCCTGCTCTATTACCGGGGGCTGTTCACCCAGGGCACGGCAGGCCTGGCGCTCCTGGTATGGCGCTTTATGACCTATTATCTCTTTCTGATTATCGGTGCGGCCGCCACGATTCTCACCCACCTGCGCGGCGGCGCGAAGGCCCGCGCCGCCGCGCGCAGCCGGCCTGAATAGCGCGGGGAGCGCGGCGCATGCCGCACACAAACCGGGGGCGGACAAGCGATGCCTGTCCGCCCCCGGTTTTGTTATGGTCCTTTGACGCATCAGCCGTTGGGATACTGCGCCCGGCTGCCGCCGATATAGGGCAGGCGCGAATACGCCATCGTGACATGGGCCTGGCCCACCTCGCTGCCCTCCATGCGCACGGGCACCGCCACCGGGCGTACATGCATGCCCACCAGCGTATCTCCCACATCAATGGCCGCGTCCGCCTGAATGAACTGCGCCACGGCGGGGTGCTCAAAGCGCTGGTAGGCCGCCGCGCCCGTGCTGCCGCCCGCCTTGGGCACCGGCATCACGTTGACCTGCGTCAGGTTAAGGCGGTCCAGCAGCGCCTGTTCCATCACCAGGGCGCGGTTGAGATGCTCGCAGCACTGAAACACGGGGTGCAAGCCCAGCTCGCCGCACACGGCGATCATCGTTTCCGCCAGGGCGTCGCCCAGCTCCGGCACGCTGTTTTTCCCGATGTGGCCGCCCGCCACCTCGCTGGTGGAGCAGCCCAGCACCATGGTCGCGCCAGGCTTCAGGCCCGCCGCCTTCGCCAGATAGCGAATGTCCTTTTCCAGCTGGGCCGCCGCTTCCCGATACGCCTCGTTCATCAGATAAGCTCCTTTCTCTCGTCGCAATTCAGGCCCACATGGGGCCGGGTAAAGGCATACGCGCCGATAGCGACCGCCACCGACAGGTTGAGCGAGTCGATGCGGTCGCTGTGGGGGATGCGCACCGCCTGCCCCAGGCCGGCAAATTCCGGCGGCAGGCCGCTGCCCTCGTTGCCAAAGACCAGGGCGTAGGGCGTGCGAACGTCACGGCATGCCTCGTCCAGCAGCTTCGAACCGTCCAGCATGAACGGATACAGCGCGTGCGAGGGATGCTCGGCCCGGTAGGCCTCAAAGCTGTCATACTGCTTGACCCGCAGGGAGAAGATCGCGCCCATGGTGGCCCTCACCACGCGGGGGTCAAACGGGTCCGCCGCCGGACGGATCACTGCCAGGTCCAGAATGCCCAGCCCCAGCAGCGTGCGCTGAATGGTGCCCAGGTTGCCCTCGTCCATGGGATGATGCAGCACCACATGCGGCGCCTGCGCTTCCAGGTCGCTCTGCCACTTGTCAAACACCACGGCGGCGAAACAGTTCTGCTTGCCGCTGATGCGCGAAAGCGCCCTGTCGGCGGTTTCCTCGCGCACGCCGTGCTCCCGGCACAGGCGGCGCAGCTTTTCGACGCCCTCACCCTGGGCGCGCTCGCTCAGCAGCAGGCGGCGGGCGCGCTGGGGCGCGTTTTTCATCAGTTCCAGTGCGGGGAACACCCCCGGCGCGTAGCTGTAGGACAAATCGGAACCGTAGGATTTCAGCGGGGGCATGGAGCCTCTCCCTTCCTCATCTGGGCGCGGGCTGCGGCCGGTATTCCTCACGCAGCAGGCTGTAGCGGATTTCATCGGCATACTCGCCGCCCGACAGCATGCGCGCGCGGCGCGCCGTGCCCTCGCAGGTAAAGCCCAGCTTCTTGAACACGCGGCGGCTGCGCTGGTTGGTCAGCTCATGTCCCGCGCTCACCACCGGGCTGTCCAGCTCGTCAAAGGCATAGGCCAGCACGGCCGCGCATGCCTCCACGGCATAGCCCTGATCGCGGTATTGCTCGCCCAGCGTGTAGCCCAGCGCCAGCGCGCCTTCCACCTCCCGGCCGGAATCGGGCGCCAGCGCCACCGCACCGATCACATGGCCGCTGCGCTTCTCCACGACGGCCCAGGTGCTGCCGCCACGGATGAACCCCTCCACCGTGCGCCGGCTCTCCTCATGGGACTGGCATGGCGGAGCGGAGGCCATCGCGCCCGCCGCCTCGCCCCGTGCGCGGGCGAGCACGTCTACCGCGTCGCTGGGGTCAAAGCCGCGCAGCACCAGCCGCGGGGTCTGCAAGAGCGGCGGCGCGGCGTTCAGGCTGACTTTTCGCTTTCCAAACAGCCTCATGACCCATCCCCCTCCCCGTCACCGGGGGTGTCGTCCCCGTGCGGCGGATTTTCGCCAAAACCCGCGCGGTCAATGGCGCTGTCATCCATGCCCATTTGCCGAAGCCGGTCGCGCATCTGCCGCCGGGCGCTGCTCATGCCGTTTTCGCTGGAAACGGTCAGGAAAAAGGAGGCGCACGCGGCGTTCATATACGCTGAAATGGCTACCTGCATGAACTGCGCGGCCACCAGCGCGATCACCACGCCAAAGCTCATCAGAAACATCTGCGCCACGTTGGCCAGCAGCGACCAGCCGATGAAGCTGATGATGAGCGAAAAGTACGCCATCTTCATCTCCTTCATGGCGTGCTTGCTCTGTTCGATGGCCTCCGAGGCGCTGATGGAGGGGTCCTGCGCCATGAAATAGGGCGCCATGCTGTAGCGGATGGCCGCCAGAATGCCCGGTACCACCAGCAAAAGCGACCACAGGAACACGCGCACGCCCATCTGTACGTACAGCCACAGCGCCTTGGGCCATATGCGCATGCGGCCCAGCAGGCCCTCCCGCACGCCGCTTTCCTTGCCGTCGAGCAGCTTGAGGAAATAGCGGTTACAGCCCAGCGCCAGCGCGGGGGACAACAGCAGCGAAAGGAAATTGACCACAATCAGCCCCGCCCATTCGGCCTGGGACACGGCGGCCAGCTCCTGCCAGAACCGCTCGAACAGGCCGTAGCTGGCATAAACCACGGGGTCCGGCACCCACAGAGCCTGCAAAACGCTGGAAAGCGTAAGGAAAATGCCGGAAAAGAACGTGACCACCAGCGCGGGCTGCCAGTTGCCGCGCAGCGCCCGGCGCGCTTCCTGCTTAAAATAAAACGATCCCAGAACCATGCGCCGACCCTCCCTTGCGCCCGGTCATTCAAACAGGGCGTCCACAAATTCCCGGGCGTTGAAGGACTGCAAATCCTCGATGCCCTCGCCCACGCCCACGTACATCACCGGCACGCCCAGCTCCCTTACGATGGAGAAGGCGATGCCGCCCTTGGCCGTGCCGTCCAGCTTGGTCAGCACGATGCCGTTGATGCCCGCGGCCTCGCGGAAGGCGCGCGCCTGCGCCAGGCCGTTCTGGCCGGTGGTGGCGTCCACCACCAGGAGGCAGCGCACCGTGGCCTCGGGGTATTCGCGGTCGATGACGCGGCGCATCTTTTCCATCTCGTCCATGAGGTTCTTTTTGTTGTGCAGGCGGCCCGCCGTATCGACGATGAGCAGGTCGGCATTGCGGGCCTTGGCGGCCTGAATGCCGTCGAACACCACGCCGGCGGGGTCCGCGCCCTCCTTGTGGCGCACGATGGGGCAGCGCGCGCGGTCGGCCCACACCTGCAGCTGCTCGGCGGCGGCGGCGCGGAAGGTGTCGGCCGCGCAGAGGATGATCGTGCGGCCAAGGCCCTGAAAGCGCAGGGCGAGCTTGCCGATGGTGGTGGTTTTGCCCACGCCGTTGACACCCACCATGAGCGTCACCATGGGCCAGTGCAGGGCGGGCTTTTCCACCTCCAGCATCTCCACCAGAATGCCCTTGAGGGCGTCCCTGGCCTGCGGCGCGTAGCGCAGGTGCTCCGCCTTGACGCGCTCGCGCAGGCGGTCGATGGCCTCGGTGGCGCAGGTCGCGCCCATATCGCTGAGAATCAGCGCGTCCAGCAGATCGTCGTAGAAATCCTCGTCGATGGGGCGATCGTCCTGAACGGCGGCCTCCATCGCCACGGACATATGCTCGCGGCTTTTGAACAGCCCTTCCCTCAGGCGGGAAAACAGGCTCTTTTTTTCGGTCATGGCAAAGCGCCTCCCTTGCTTATTCGTAATCGGTCAGGTTTACGCTGACCATGCTGCTCACGCCCCGCTCCTCCATGGCTACGCCAAAAAGGGTGTCGCAGCGCTCCATGGTGCCCTTGCGGTGGGTGACGACGATGAACTGCGTGTCCTTGCTGAATTCCTTCAGGTAATCGGCAAAATAGCTGATATTGGCGTCGTCCAGCGCGGCCTCGATCTCGTCGAGGATGCAAAACGGCGTGGGCTTGAGCTTGAGCATGGCAAAGAGCAGAGCGATGGCCGTCAGCGCGCGCTCGCCGCCCGAAAACAGGCTGAGCAGCTGGCGCTTCTTGCCCGGCGGCTGCACGATGATGTCGATGCCGCACCCCAGCGGATCGGACGGGTCGCTCATGCTGATCTCGCCCCGGCCGCCGCCGAAAAGGCGGGTAAAGGTTTCGGAGAAATACTCCTGCAGCGTGGAGAACTGCCGGACGAACACCGTCTCCATCTGCTCCAGCAGCTGGGCGATCAGCGCGCTCAGGTCCTTCTTGGCGCGTTCGAGGTCCGTGCGCTGCGCGCTCAGATCGGTGAAGCGCTCGTACATCTGCGCGTATTCCTCGATGGCGCCCACGTTGACCGAGCCCATCTGGCGCACGCGGTCGCGGATGCGGCGCGCCTCCTCGTCGGCGGCGTTTTCGTCAAAGGGCGCGGATAAGGGTTCGCCGTCCGGGGCGCTTTCCCCTGCCTTGCGCGCGTCATACTCCCTGAGCGCTTCCTCCGCCCCGGCGTAGCTGAGCTCGTAGGTGTTCCACAGTCGGTCGCTGAGCTGGCTCAGATCCGCGCGGATGCGACCCAATGCCAGCTCCTGACGGTGCAGGCGCTCCGTTTCATGCGAAGACAGCTGCTGCGCCGCGTCGATGTCGCCCTGCAGGTCCCTGAGGTCGCGCTGCTGCGCGTCGCGGCGCTGTTCCATCTCGGCCACATGCGCGCGCGCGGCCTCCACATCCCCCTCGCGGGCGGCGATGGCGTCCTGCGCCGCGGTTTCATCCTGCCGGGCCGTGTCCATCTCCTGTCGGGTGCGCTCGCGCTTCTTGGCGATCGCGTCCAGCTCTCCGCGGCAGCTTTCGCTGTCGCCGGCCAGACGCTTCCGGTCGCGTTGGATGCGATCCACGTCGTGCTCGGCGTTCTGTAGGGTGAGCATGGCGTCGGTCAGCGCCTCCTGCGCGGCCTCGCGCTCGCGCCGGGCCTTGTCCAGCGCGGCGGAAAGCGTCTCGGTGCGGGCGTTCATCTCGTCGGTGTCGCCCTCCTCCTGCGCGCCCTGCGCCTCGATGCGCTGAAGCTCCCGCGCGATCTGCGCAAGGCTTTCGTCCAGCTGGGCGATGGCCGCGCGCATGGTGTCCAGGCGCGTGGTGTGCGCGTCGTAATCCGCCTGGGCCGCCTTGAGGCGCTCGGTATCGCGCGCCACGGCGATCTCCTGCTGGTGCAGCTCGTACTGCGCGCGCTCGCGGCGTTCCTTTTCGCCCGCGCGGCGGCTTTCCATCTGGGCCACCTGCTCCTGGGCGGCCTGCGCCCGCGCGCTCACTTCCTCCAGCTGCGCGGCCAGCTCCTTCATCTCGCGCTCGCGGCCCAGCAGGTTTTGCGCCTTCTGCTGGATGCTGCCGCCGGTCATGCTGCCGCCGGAGTGCATCACGTCGCCCTCCAGCGTCACCAGCCGGAAGGCATGTCCGCCCGCGCGCATGATGGCGATGCCGCTGTCCAGGTCTTTGGCCACCACGGTGCGCCCCAGCAGGCTTTCCACCACGCCGCGGTATATCGGGTCGTAGCCGCACAGCTCGCTGGCCACGCCGATGCAGCCGGGCAAAGAGAGCACCTCGCGCTCGCGCGCGCTGAGGGTACGCCCCCGCACGGTGTTCAGCGGCAAAAACGTGGCGCGGCCCAGCCTGTTTTTGCGCAGGTAGTCAATCAGGACCTTGGCGTCCTGCTCGGTTTCGGTCACGATGTTCTGCATCGCGCCGCCCAGGGCCATGTCCATGGCGGTTTCGTATTCGCGCGGCACCTGCAAAAGCATCGCCACCACGTCGTGCACGCCCTTCAGGCCGCTGCGCCGCGCATAGGTCAGCGCGTTTCGCACGGCGTACTGGTATCCCTCGTAGCCGTCCTGCAATTCCTTGAGCGTCTTGAGGCGCGTGTCCATGGCGCGCGCGCTCTGCAAATCCTCCTGCGCCTGCTTCTGCTTTGCCAGAATATCGGCCAGCAGCTGCTTTGTGCTCTGCTCGAAGGTCTCCAGCCCTTCCCTGAGGCCCGTGAGCCGGTCCTGCTCCCCCTTGAGGTTGGCGCCGGCCTGCTCAAGCGCGGCGGAAAGCTCCTGTTCCTTTTGCTCCTCCTCGGCCAGCTGGGCGGTGATCTCGGCGCGGCGGGTGTTCATCTGCTGCTGCATGGCGCTCTGACGCGCCTGCGAGGTGCGCACGTTCTGCATGCGGCTCAGGCGCTCCATGATCTGCGCCTTGTGCGCGCTGAGCTCGTCCTCCAGCTTCTGCGCGCTTTCGGTCGCGGCCGCATGGGCCGCCTTGCGCGCGTCCAGCGCCTCGCGCGCCTGCGAGAGCAGCTTTTCGGCCTCGCTGAGGCCCCCGTCGCTCTGGGTCATGGTGGCCTCGATCAGCCTCAGGCGCGCGCGCAGGCTCCCCTCCTCGCCGGAGAGGCGCTCCAGCGCCTCCTCTCCGCTCTTCAGGCGGTTCTCTACGGCGGTCAGCGCCTCACGCGCCTGATGCAGCGCCTCGTTTTGTGCCAGCAGCGACTCATGCGCCCGGCTCAGCCCGCGCTGCAATTCCTCCTGCCGCTGCTCGCCCGCCTCGCGCTTTTCCGTCAGCTCCGCAAGCGTCCGCTCGGCCTCCTTCACCGCGTCGCTCACCTGCAAAAGCGCCTGCTCCGCCACGCTCTCCTTCTCGGTCAGCCGTCCGTGGCGCAGCAAAAACAGGCGCACGTCCAGCTCCTTGAGCGTATCGGTCAGGGTCAGGTATTCACGCGCCGTATCGGCCTGCTTTTTGAGCGGGGTGAGGTGGCTTTCCAGCTCGTCCAGCACGTCCACCACGCGCACCAGGTTCTCGTCCGCCCGCTTGAGGCGTCCCTCGGCCTCCTCCTTGCGCGAGCGGAAGCGGCTGATGCCCGCCGCCTCCTCGAAGATGGCGCGCCGGTCCTCGCTGCGCTGGCTGAGAATATCGTCGATGCGGCCCTGACCGATGATGGAATAGCCTTCCTTGCCCACGCCCGTATCGCGGAACAGGTCCACGATGTCCTTCAGGCGGCAGTTGGACCCGTTCATGAGGTATTCGCTGTCGCCGCTGCGGTAGACGCGGCGAGTGATGCTCACCTCGTCGAAGGGGGCCTGAAGCTGATGGTCGGTGTTGTCAAAGACCAGGGTCACTTCGCAGTAGTTGAGGGGCTTTCGCTTTTCGGTGCCGTTGAAGATGACGTCGGCCATGCTGTTGCCGCGCAGCATCTTGGCGCTCTGCTCGCCCAGCACCCAGCGCACCGCGTCGCCAATGTTGCTTTTGCCGCTGCCGTTAGGGCCCACGATGCCCGTTACATTCTGCGGAAAGACGATCTCCGTGCGCTTGGCAAAGGATTTGAATCCGTATATCTCCAGTCTGGTAAGGCGCATCATGCTTCTCCCCGACAGGCTTTGAGCGCCGCCTTGGCGGCGGCCTGCTCGGCGGCCTTCTTGCTGTTGCCCTCGCCCGTGGCCACGGCCCGTCCCTGCACGCTGACCTGCGCGGTAAAGCGCCGGTCGTGATCCGGGCCGCTCTGCGCCACGATCTCATAGGCGGGCAGGTCCAGGCCGTTGGCCTGGGTGTATTCCTGCAGGGCGCTCTTGTCATCCTGGCCGCGCCAGGCGGTCAGGCGTTCCTCTTCCTGAAACAGCACGCGGATCACCCCCCGCGCCGCTTCATAGCCGCCATCCACATAGACCGCCGCCAGCACGGCCTCCATGGCGTCGGCCAGAATGCTGGGCTTCTCGCGGCCGCCGGTCTGCTCCTCGCCATGGCCCATCAGCAGATATCTGCCCAGGTCCAGCGAGCGGGCAATCACGCTGAGCGTGCGCTCGCACACCAGCGCGGCGCGGCGGGCGGTCAGTTCGCCCTCGTGCAGGTCGGGGTATTTCTGGTACAGCATGTCGCTGACGCAAAACTCCAGCACCGCGTCGCCCAGAAATTCCAGGCGCTGGTTGTCCGGCAGCTTTGTGGAGGGATGCGTCAGCGCCAGGCGCAGGTGGGACGGGTCCCGGAAGGCATAGCCCAGGGCTTGCTGCAAACGCTGCATATTCACGATGCTCCTTTTTTACGGGATGGCTGCGCCCCCAACGGGTGTGCCGCTGGGGGCGCCTGAATGCCGGGGGCGTTACTGGTGCTTTTCGATGTAGTCCACAACGTCGCCAACGGTCTTGAGGGTCAGGATGACTTCGTCCTCCACCTCGATGCCGAACTCGCTTTCCAGCTCCAGAATCATCACCATCACGTTGGCGCTGTCGGCCTTGAGGTCCTCCACCAGGCGGCTTTCCGGGGTGATGGTGGACGCGTCCACCTGCAGCTGGGAGGCGATCATGTCGCGCACTTTTTCAAAAACCATGGTTGTTTCCTCCTGTTCGTCCAATCAAAATCATGGCGGGATACGCCTTATCTGGTTCGGGAGCGGCGCTCCCGCGCAGAACGTTACTGGGCGGGCTGCTCTCCGCCCTGGGGCAGAAGCGCTTCGATCTTCTCCACCACGCCGCCGCGGATCATCTGCACCGCCTGTCCGATGGCGCAGGCCAGCGCGTGGCCGTTTGAGGAGCCGTGCGCCTTGACCACGCTGCCGCGCACGCCCAGAAGCGGCGCGCCGCCCACTTCGCTGTAGTCCATGGCCTTTTTCACGCGGCCAAAGGCGGGCTTGGCCAGGAGCGCGCCCAGCTTGCTGCGGGTATCGCTGAGCAGCTCCTTTTTGATGATGCCCATCAAAGTTCCGGCCACGCCCTCCATGAACTTGAGAATCACGTTGCCCACGAAGCCGTCGCACACGATCACGTCGGCCTGATCATGGGTGATTTCGCGCGCCTCCACGTTGCCCACGAAGTTGAGGCGCTTATCGGCCGCCAGCAGCGCGTAGGCTTCCTTGGTCAGGGCGCAGCCCTTTTCGGCCTCCGCGCCGTTGTTGACCAGGCCGATGCGCGGGTTTTGAATGCCGCGCATGCCCTGCATGTAGGCGCTGCCCATCATGGCGAACTGGTGCAGGTATTCGGGGCGGCAGTCCACATTCGCCCCGCAGTCGATGAGCAGGAAATAGCCCTTGCCATTGGGCAGCAGCGGCGCAAGGGCCGGGCGGTCGATGCCGCGCAGGCGGCCCAGGCGGAACATGCCGCCGGAGAGCACCGCGCCCGTTGAACCCGCAGATACGAAGGCGTCCACCTTGCCGTCGCGGAGCTTGAGCATGCCGTCGACGATGGCGCTCTGCTTCTTTCTGCGCACGGCCATGACCGGCGCTTCACAGTTGGTGATGACTTCGGGGCAGTCGGTCAGGACGAGGCGGGCGCGCAGCGCGGGGTCCGCGCCCTGAAAGGCGGCGTCCACCGCGGCCTTCACCTGCTCGATGGGACCGGCCAGCTCGATTTCCAGCCCCTCGTAGCGCTCCAGCGCCTCCCTGGCCCCCTCGGCGGGGGCCTGAGGCGCGTTGTCGCCGCCCATCGCGTCCAAATAAATCTTCATTGCCGATACGCTCCTCTTGTGTTACTCGATCTTGATGCAGTATACGCCGCCGGCGTCCTTGCCCGTGGTGCCGATGATCATCAGGTTGCCGTACACGGCGGGCGATCCCTCAATGGCCAGCGTGCTTTCCTCGCCCTCGCCGCCGGTGAGGGTCAGCGTATCCAGAACGGAGCCGTCCGTGGCGTCCATGAGGTGGATCTTGCCGTTGCTCTCGGCCTGAATCAGCCAGGCGTCGCCGTCCTCGTTGTAGACGGCCACGGGGCTGGAGAGGGTGGCGCTTTCCAGCGCGGTCTCCCAGACCACCTTGCCGTCGGCCTTGCTCAGCGCGATCACTTTGGCGCCCGCCTCGTCGTTGGTGGCGGTGAAGATGACCAGGTCGCGGATGGCGCTCTGACCCACGACGGGGCTGGCGTATACGCCGATGTCGCGCTTGCTGGCATAGACCAGATCCGGGACCTCGTAGGCCCATTCCTCCGCGCCGGTGAGGGCGTTGATGCGGCGGATGGTGCACACGCCGTTCTTTCCGCCGTTGACGATGGCGTTGGCGGTGTAGAGCGCCACCACGGAGCCGTCCTCCACATCCAGCGCGGGGGTGGATTCGATGCTGTCGCCGGTATCCACGGCCCATACGGGGGTGAGGGTGTTGAGGTCCACGCACTGCAGGATGCCGCCGATATCGCCGTAGTAGACGTAGTTATTGTATACGGCCACGCTGGCGTTGATGTTGGTATCGGTGCGGTCCTGCCCCTTGGCCTGGGTCTTGTAGCCCTGGATGGTCTCGGAAAGGGTGATCTCGTTGGCCTGATAGTTGTAGGTATCCTTGACCGGGCCGAACTCGGCGGTGTAGAGCACGCCGTTCTGGCCGCCGACGATCATGGTGCCGGTGCCGCTGTCAAAGAGGGCCGAGCCAAGGAAACCGCTGTAATTGCTGTTTTTGTCCTTGCCGTCTCCGGCGATGAGGCGCTGCTTCTCGTTGGTGACGAGGTTGAGGATGTGGTAGCCGTTCTTGACCGTCTTGTTGGCCAGGCGGCTGTTGAACTGGCCCACGCCCAGAATGGGGGTGCCGTTGGTGGCCACGGACAGGCCGCCGCGGCTGGGCGCTCCCAGCTCGATGGGATCGCGGGTGGCCTCGCCGGTGAGCAGGTTGTAGAAGTAGACAAACCCGTCCTGCCCGGCCACGATGACCTCCTTGAGAGCGGTGACTTCCTTCATCTCTTCGTTGATGCCCATGCGCTGGCGCAGCTCCGTGGGCCACTTGACGATCACGGGCTGACCCGGAGCCGTCACGCCGTAGACGGTGCTTTCGTTGGTCTTCATGGAACCGACGGGCTGGGTCCATACCTCGCTGAGCTTGGCGGACTGCACATCCACCGTGCCATAGGCCGCGTTCTGGCGCAGCGGACCGCTGCGGAAGGTGAGCACGCCCGCCTGACGCCAGCCCGCGTAATCGCTGCCGCCCACGGTGGTGGTGAAAGCGTTGAGCATGTTGATGGTACGCTCGCGGGTAAAGGTGTCGATGGTCTTGGTGCCGCTGTAGATCGTGGCCTTCAGGGTCAGCTCCTCAGGCAGGGCCGCGGGCGCCGCCTCCGCGCTCAGATCAGGCAGGGGCGAGGTGGTGGGCACCGGCGTGGGAGAGGGCGTCGGGCTGGGGGTGGGGCTGGGGCTGGGCGTGGGAGAGGGCGACGGGCTGGGCGTCGGCTCGGCCGGCTCCTCCTCTTCCTCTTCCACTTCCTCAACGGGCTCGCTGCCCAGCTGCACATCCACGCTCATGCCGGAGAGCGTAAAGTTGAGCTCTCCGTCCAGCTGATACTGCGCGTCATAGCTGCCGGAATACGCGGTGGCTACTTCCGCGCCCAGCGTCCACAGGCGCTGATCGCCGGTTTCGGTCACGATGGCATCCTCGCTCTGCGGGTCGGTCAGGTACATGCTGACGACGGGGGTGTTGTAGCTGTCCACCACGCGCACGGCAGTCACATCGGTGGAGGTGGTGAGCGTAAAGGTCAGCCGCGCCGGCACGCCGGAGATGGACGTGTCGCATGTGAAGCCCTGCATGGGCTCCGCCACCACGCGGGGCGCGGAGATGGTCACCGGGGCGGATACGGGGAAGCCCTCGCTCTCCACGCCGTCCTGCCTGCGGGCATAGGCCGTGAAGCCGCCGCTGTACGCATCCTCGATGGTGCAGGAGGGCTTCCACAGCAGCACGTTGCTGTTGGAGATCACCTCGCCGCTGGCTTCCTTATCGGTGGAGTAATTGCCGTCGTAGACGGTGTTGCCCAGATCGTCCACGATGCGCAGGCCCATGACGGACTTGGCGGTCTGCACGGCGAAGATCACCTGCGTGGGCGCGGCGCTGTCCGCTGCGGCGGCGCTGAAGCTCTTGATGGGGTCCTCTTCAGGCACGATCATGTTTTTCACGCTGGTAAAGGCGCCCACCAGCGTGGACTTGACCGGAGCGATCGTGCTTCCGATGCCGCCGCCCATGCCTTCCCAGTCGGGCAGGCAGATGCCGGCCAGCAGGGCGCCGACCACCAGCAGCGCGATCACGATGGGCAGCAGCACGCCGCCGCGGCGGCGCTCCGGCTCCTGGGACGCGTAGTCCTCGTCTTCTTCAAAATCATAGCGGGGCCTGTCCACCGACGCGGTGGGGCGGCGGAACGGCTCGTCCGCGGGCCGGGCGGGCTGCTGGCGCGGGCCGGCCTGGCGGCGCGGCATGGCGCCGCCTTCCATTTCCGCCTGAGCCATGCGCTGTCCGACCGGAGGCATGGCCGCCTGCTGGGCGGGCCGCTGACCCTGCGGCGCGGGGCGCTGCTGCGGGGGCCGCTGCGCGGGTGCGGGCCGTCTGCCCGGCTGCGCGGGCCTCTGGCCCTGCGGCGCAGGCTGCTGGCCCTGAGCGGGCGCAGGCCGCCTGCCCGGCTGCGCGGGGCGCGGGGCGGGACGGCGGGGGGCCGGCGCGGACGCATTCCCGTCCTTAGGCGGCTGGTCTCCCTCCTGGTGGCGCGCCGCGGCGGACCGGGAGCGGGGGCCGCCCTCCGGCATGGCCGTGCGCGCGCCGGTATAGCGTCCGCCGGGCACGGCGGCGCGGCGTTCCGCGCGCGGCGCTTCGGGCACCTCGCTGTCCCCCGCCTCGAAGGGATCATACTCCTGCGGGGCCGGCTGCGGCGGCTCGACGGCCGCTTCCTGCGCGCGCTCGGCCACGCGGCTGCGGCGGCGGCGCGGGGCGGGCGCTTCCTCCCGCTCCGGTCCGCCCGCAGGCGCCGGCGGCGCCGGCTGGGGCGCGGGCGCTGGCTGTGCCGGCTGCGCCACGGGCGCGGCGGGCCGTTCGAAGGGGCCGGGGCCACGGCCCACGGTGGTGCGCTTATTCACCATCTGCTGTGCGAGGGGCTTGGCAACGCGCGTGGGCGCGTCGTCTCCCTGGGTGCGAAAATCCATGGCGTCCTGGAACAGCGGCACGCCGCTCTGCTGCATTTCCGCGCCGAAGGGCGCGGGGTCCTCCGCCAGGAAACCGCTGCCCATCACGCCGGGCTGCTGCCATGCAGGCATTCCCTGCGCCATCTCCGGGCCGTCCATAGGCATGTCCCAGGGAGCCGCATCCTCTGCCGCCCCGTTGCGCGGCGGCTGGAAAGGGTCGCTGGACTGATTGTGGTTGCGGTAGTAGTCGCTCAAAATGTCGCACTCCTTATCCTTGGTTGGGTTGGGTGGATTCGGTCCCCTGGCGGGACCGGCGGCTCCCAAAGGGCCTGCATGAGCAGCCATCACGCGCCCGGGGCGCGAATGGCATACGTGCCGACTGTATACCATCGTTTATTATACCAATATTCCCGCAACTCTACAACCCCTGTTTCGCCAGATGCGCACGCCCCTCTCCCCTTGCCGGGCGCACAATTGTAAATCTTTTCTCCCAAGCCGCAATAACGGGGGCGATGCCTGAAGCGTCCGGAAGGGTTTTGGACCCCGGGCGGAGAATGTTATAGCACCGATCTTGTCTTTCGGCGGCGGGCTCCGGTTCCCGGCCGCCCCAGAGGAGGGCCGTCTGAATGGATACCATTCTGGTTTTGTGCCAAAGCCGCAGGCAGTCTGCGCTGATTGCCCGCACGCTTCGCTACCGCCAGGTGTACAGCCTCCCCCTTGCGCTGGACAGCCGCGCGGAAACGGTGCTGTCCTATGCGCCCAAGGGGATTGTGCTGAGCGCCAATGACGGCATGGACAACGCGCTGGCGCAGGTGGACCCTGCGCTGCTGTCGGCGGGCGTGCCGGTGCTGGCGCTGGGCGGCATGGTGCCGGCGCTGTGCCGCTTTTACGGGGGAGAGGCTTCGCCCTCCGCCTGCCCGCGCGGCGCGGTGACGCTGGGCCTGGAGCATGACCCTCTGTTTACCAACATCTCCGGCGGCGAACGCGTGCTGCGCTCCCTGTCGGATCTGACCCTGCCCGAACCCCTTTTGCCGCTGGCCACCGCTACGGAGCGTCCCATCGGCTTCCGCCACCGGACCCTGCCGCTGTACGCGGTGCAGTATCCCATTGAGCGCAACGACCCCGATGCCGCGCAGCTTCTGTTCAACTTCGCCAGCTTCATCTGCGGCGCGGCCGCTTCGTGGGACGAGGACGCCATGATCCAGCTGGCGGTCGAGCGCATCCGCGAGGCGGCGCCGGAGGGGCGTGTGCTGTGCGCGGTCTCCGGCGGGGTGGACAGCGCCGTTTGCGCCCGTCTGGCCAGCCTGGCCGTAGGCGACCGGCTGATGTGCGTTTTTGTGGACACGGGCCTGTTCCGCCAGGGAGAGCCCGAGAGCGTCATCTCCACCTTCATGGACGCCATGGGTCTGGTGGTGGCGCACGTGGACGCCAGCGAGGCCTTTCTGCGGGCGCTCTCCGGCGTGCGCAGCCGGGACGACAAGGAGCGCATCGCCGCGCAGCTGATGACGCAGGTCCTCATCAAGCAGCTGGGCTACGATCCCGGCATCCGCGCCATCGTGCTGGGCGCGAACCTCAACGACGCGCTGTTCGGCTTCTCCACCAGCGCCGAAATGGAAAGCGTCAAGAGCGCCTATAACCTGTGCGTCTGCGAACCCGTGCGGGACCTGTTCAAGGAGGAGGTGCGCCGCCTGGCCACGGCGCTGTCCCTGCCCGACAGCATCGCGCTGCGCCAGCCCTTCCCGGCCAGCGGACTGGCCCTGCGCATCTTCGGCCAGGTCACGCCCGAGCGGCTGGCCGTGCTGCGGGCCGCCGACGCCTGTTTCAGCGAGGAGATCCGCGAGGGCGGCTATGCCAAACGCCTGTGGCAATACTACACCAATCTGGTGGACAGCCCGGACCAGCCGGGCACCTATGCGGTGAGCCTGCGTGCGCTGCAGGTGTCGCAGGGCGGGGCCATGGCGGCCCGTCTGGCCTTCGACGTGCTGGAGCGCGCCTCGGAGCGCATCCGCAGCGAGGTCAAGGGCGTGGCCCGCGTGGTGTACGACCTTACGCCCAGCAATCACTACGGCGAGATGGAGTAAGCCGCGGCACGCCCGTGCCGGCAGGAAAGGAGTGTCCCCTATGCTGGTTTGCGATACCCATGCCGATACGCTCTATGCCCTCTCTGCGCCGGACCGTCCCGCCGGAGGGCCGCTGGATGTGACCGCGGAGCTGCTGACCGCCGGGGGCGGCGTGCGGGTGCAGTGCCTGGCGCTGTTTGTGTGCACAAACGGCATGCGCATGAGCCCCACCATCGTGGAAAGGGAGCTGCAGGCCTTTGAAGGGCTGAAGCAGCGCGGCTTTTGCCAGATCACCGAGCTTTCGCAGGCGCGCGAGGGCGTTGCCAACGCGATGCTGACCATCGAGGGCGGCGAGGCCTTCGGCGGCGATGCGGCCCAGGTGGACCGTTTCGCGGACCTGGGCGTGCGCATGGCCGCATTGGTATGGAACAATGAAAACGGCGTGGCGCATCCCGCGCTCACCGGCAGCGGCGAGGGCCTGACCCCGCTGGGCTGGGACATCGTGCGCCGCATGCGCAGCCGCCACATGGCGGTGGATGTGTCCCACCTGAACGAGCGCGGCTTCTACGACCTGCTGGACGGCAAGGCCCCGCCCCTGGCCTCGCACAGCTGTGCCCGCGCCCTGTGCGATCATCCGCGCAACCTGAGCGACCATCAGCTGCGCTGCCTGTTTGAGGCGGGCGGGTATGTGGGCGTCAACTTCTATCCCCTGTTTCTGAGCGATGACAGCCGGGCCGATCTGGACCGGGTGGTCGATCACATCGCCCACATGTGCGATCTGGGCGGCGAGGCGCACGTGGGGCTGGGGAGCGACTTTGACGGCATTGAAACCCATCCGGAAGGCCTGCGCAACGCGGGCGACCTTCCCGCGCTGCTGGAGAGAATGCGCCGCCGCGGCTTCGGCGAGCCGCTGGTGGAGGCGGTGGCGGGCCTGAATTTCAAGCGCTATCTGGAAAGCATATGACAAGCGGGAGGCGGCCGCCGGACCAAACCGGCGACCGCCTCCCGCTTTTTCGTCTGTCTCAATAGGTGTAGTTGTCCACCTCGACCTTGTCGGGGTCGGTGTAGGGCGCGAGCGTGGAGATCATCTTCACGGGCGCGTCGGAATGGTTGACCACATAATGGATTTCGCCGGGCTCGATGTGAATCAGGTCCCCCTGCTTGAGATGATGCACCGTGCCGTCCACCACGATGTCCACCTGACCCTCCAGGATGAAGAAGTTCTCCTCCATCACATTGTGGTAGTGCGCCTTGAAGTCCTGGCCCGCCTGGAACTGCACCACGGCGAAGTTGCTGCGCGGCCCCTTCATCAGGTATTTGGGACCGCTGTCGCCAAAGCGGTATTCGCGGTCGTTTTCATTGATCGTAAACATGGCAGCATTCTCTCCTTCTCCTCTTATATGTATGGGATACGAATGGCTTACAGACCCGGCGCCGCCCACATGAAGCGGGTCACCCGGTCGTCCGCCAGCTTGAGCTGTGCCTTGTACATCTCGCGCCACGGACCGTACATCCGTTCATAGACCTGATGGTTCTGCGCGTTGGGGGTGAAGGTTTTGTCCCACTTGACCAGGCGGCGCGCGGTGGCGCTGATATCCGGAAACACGCCCACGCCGTAGCCCGCCAGGATGGCCGCGCCCAGGGCCGTGGCCTCTTTGACCACCGGCACCTTGACCGGCAGGCCCAGCACGTCGGCCAGGATCTGGCACCAGATATCGCCCTTGCTGGCCCCGCCCGCAAAGACGATCTCGCTGGGCGCGTTGCCGGTGGCCTCGCGCACCAGTTCGAGGTGGCCGCGGGTCACCATGGCGGTGTTTTCCATGATGGCGCGATAGAAGGTGTACTTGTTGAACTTCTCCGGGTCGAAGTCGAAGTTGGTGAACGTCGGCGCCGCATGCCGCCAGGCGATGTAGTTCATCACGTCGCTGAAGGCGCACATCATGCCATAGCTGCCGGCGGGCACCTTGGCGGCCTGCTCGTTCATGAGCTGATAGGGGTCGGTGTCCAGCTCCCTGGCGCGCCGGACCTCCTCCTGGCAGAAGGCGTCGCGGTACCAGCGCATGACCAAGCCGGGCTTGAAGGCCAGGGCCTCGTACTGCCACAGGCCGGGCACGGCATGGCAGTTGACGCGCACGCGGCAGTCGGCATCGGTCCTGCCGCTGTCGGTATTGAACTCATACTGCCAGAAGCTGCCCCCGAAGACCGCGGCCTGGCCGTTGTCCACCACGCCCACGCCGATGCAACCCAGCTGCGCGTCGCCGCCGCCGGCCACCACGGTGGTGCCTTCCCTCAGGCCCGTATCCGCCGCGCCCTTTGCGTTGACCCGGCTGACCACCTCTCCGCATTCGGCCACGGGCGGGAAGATATCGTCCTTCAGGCCCACCTTTCGCATGATGGAGGCGTCCCACCGGCGCTTCTGCAGATCAAAGATGCCGGTGGTGCACCCGTTGCTGGGCTCGGTCTTGAGCACGCCGGTGAGCTTGTAGATCAGCCAGTCGTTGAACATGCTGACGGTTTTGACACGGGCATAGAGCTCGGGCAGCTTGTTTTTGACCCACAGGATGCGCGGGAGCGCTCCCAGGGCGTACGTCTGGCCGGATTCACGGTAGATTTCCTTTTCCAGTTCGGGATCCATGCGGATGAGCTGCCCCACTTCGTCGTCGCTGCGGGCGTCAACGTTGGCGCAGGCCCAGATCTCCTCTCCCGCCTCATCGTAGAGCACGATGCCCTCGCGCATGCAGGTGGTGCTTACAGCGGCGATATCGCCCGCGTCCACACCCGCCTGCGCAATGGCCCCGCGGATACACTCGCTGGCCAGTTCCCAGTTGTGCACCCAATCAAAGTCCATGCTGCCGGGATAGCGAGGGTCCTCGGCATGGGTCCATTCGCGCTGCACGCAGCTCAGCTGCGCGCCGTCCTCGTTGAACAGCACCGCGCGCACGCTCCCCGTGCCTGCGTCAACGGCCATCAGGTATCGGTTTGCCATGGTTCATTTCCCTCCGTTTCGATATCGTTGCGCTTGTATCAGGCTGGTTACGCCTCGCCGGTGCGGCTGCCCAGCAGCTTTTCCGCCGTGCGGTCGTCGGTGATGAGCACATCCAGATACTGTCCCTTCAGCGCGGCATGAATGGCCTCCACCTTGCTGTCGCCCGCGGCCACGCCGATCACGTTTTTCAGGCTCTTGAGCGTCTCCAGCGGGGTGCTGATGAGCCGCTCCTCAATCGGGGTGTTGAGCAGCTTTCCTTCCTTATCAAAGAAGTGGCTGAGCAAATCCCCCACCGCGCCCTGCATGCTCAGATACAGGAAGTCGTTGTTGTTGAGCACGCCGGACTTGAAGATGGTGGCGCTCTCGTGCATGGCGCCCACGCCTACCACCGTCATCTGGGCGAGGGCCGTCATGCGGCTGAGCTCCATGACGCTGGCCTCGTGGCGGAGCGCCTCGGCCATCTCCCTGCTGCCGGTCAGAAGCGGCGCGGGAATCAGGTGCAGCTTGGCATTGAATACGTTGCTGCGGGTGTCGGGCAGATAGTAGCTGACCCCGCCGGTGAGCGATACGCAGGTGAGCGGCTGCTCGGCCAGGGTGGCGAGGTTGTTGAGAATGCGGCTGGGGGTGTCGCCATAGCCGATGTTGATGAGGCTGTTTTCCGTCAGCCGCTCGCTGATATACATGCTGGCCGCCTCGGCCACGCCCGCATTGACCGCGCTGCGGTCGATGGCCGCCGGAATGACGAACGCGTCCTGCAGGCCAAACGCGCTCATCAGGTTGCGCTCCAGCTGCATGCGGCTTTCGCCGTCCTTGCGCAGCCGGAACTGAATGATGCCCGTCTGCCGGGCCTTCTCCAGCAGCTTGATGACCCGCATCCGGGTGATGCCCATCAGTTCCGCCACGTGCTGCTGGGTCATTTCCTCAAAATAATAGTACCAGGCAGCCTTTATCATCAGCGACTCTTCGTAATCCATGGAGCCCCTCCCAGGCGTGTTTCGTGTCTTGCAAATGTTTTTCGCGGAAACAAATGTTGTCCATGCACCTAGTATAGCACCCTGCCGGACGATTGTCAATCACAGTTTCAAAAAACTTGCGCTTTTTTCCCCTTTCCCTTTTCCTGCCCGCAAACAGGAAAAACGGTTCAAATCGCGCTTTCAGGCCGTGGTGAAAAAGGACAGACCCTGCGGCCCCGGCGGATGGCGGCAAAGTTTTTTTGGTTGAAACATTGACAAATGAGGAAAAGCATAGTATCATGGCAATAGAACAAAAACGACGCGGTAAGAACATTTGTAATTCCGTATGGAGGTCCCACGAATGAGTGAAGCTGCGAACGAACGATCCGGCGTCCTGATGTCGATCCGGGGGGTCACCAAGGCCTTCGGCTCCAACGTGGTGCTCAAGGGCATCAATATGGATGTCAAGAAAGGCGAAGTCATCGCCCTCATCGGTGGCAACGGCGCCGGCAAGAGCACCCTGATGAAGATCATCATGGGCATCTATGATCTTGACGAGGGCGAAATTTTCATGGCCGGCCAGCCCGTCAAGCTGGGCAAGCCCTCCGCCTCTCTGGCGCAGGGCATCTATCTGGTGCCTCAGGAGCCGATGCTGTTTCCCAACATGACGGTGCTGGAAAACGTGCTGATGGGCTTCCATGAAAACGAGGCGGAGCTCAAAAAGCGCCTGCAGAAGCACATGGAAGAGCTGGGCTTTACGCTCAACCTGCAGCGCAAGGCCAGCACCCTGTCCATTGCCGAGCAGCAGCTGGTGGAGATCCTGCGCGGCATGATGCGCGAGGCGCGGCTCCTGATCCTGGACGAGCCCACCAGCGCGCTGACCTTCAGCGAGGTGCAGTCCCTCTTCAAGGTGGTCGAGGACCTTAAGCGCAAGGGCATCAGCATGATCTACATCACCCACCGCCTGACGGAGGTGTTCGAGATCGCGACCGACGTGGCCATCATGCGCGACGGTCTGATCACCCTGAGCGGCCCGGTGCAGGATTTCACCAAGGAAATGCTCATTCAGGGCCTGCTGCCCACGGATGTCGAGGTCAGCCAGTCCGGCCACCGTGCCTATCAGCCCGTGGATTATGAAAATACCAGGCCCGTCCTGCAGGTACGCAATTTCTCCGGCTACGGCTTCAGCGACATCAGCTTCGATCTCTATCCCGGCGAGATCCTGGGGGTCGCGGGCGTGGTGGGCGCCGGCCGCACCGAGATGATCAGCACGATCTTCGGCCGCGACAAGACGCTTGCCGGCACCGTCACCCTGGACGGCAAGGACATCACCGGCCTCTCCACCAGGAAAATCCTGCAGGAAGGCATCAACTTCGTGCCCGAAGACCGCCACTATCACGGCCTGTTCAAAATCCGCTCCATCTCCTCCAACACCACCTCGGCGCTGCTGGGCTCGCGCGAAATGGGCAAGGTGAACATGAACCGCCGCCATCAGCGTGAAATCTCACAGCAGTATGCCGACAAGTTCCGCACCAAGATCGTCTCTCTGGACGACCTCATCGGCAGCCTGTCGGGCGGCAATCAGCAAAAGGTGGTCATCTCCCGCGCCCTGTCCACCCGTCCCAAGGTCGTCATCCTCGACGAACCCACCCGCGGCATCGACGCCGCCGCCCGCAGCGACGTGTACGGCATCATCCGCCAGCTCAAGGAGGAAGGCGTGGCTGTGCTGATGGTCTCCTCCGACATCGAGGAGGTCGTGGAGCTGGCGGATCGCGCAATCACCATCTTCCAGGGCCGGATCAACGGCGAGTTCAGCCACGATGAAATCTCTCAGGATGCGCTGACCAGCGCATCGTTCGGAATCGGGCATGAAAGGGTGGTCGCCAAATGAACAAAGTCAAGAGCCTGTTGAAAGCCAGGTGGATGTCCAGCCTGATTTTCCTTTTGCTGCTGTTTCTGATCACAGGCATCGCGGAGCCGGAGTTCCTCAGCTATTCCAACATCATCAGCTGCTTTAACACCGCCACGATGTACACGCTCCTGGCCATCGGCATCGCCTTTGTCATCATGACCGGTGAAATCGATGTATCCATCGGCTCCACGCTGGGGCTGTCCGCCGCCATGACCGGCCTGATCGCCAAGCAGGACGGCAGCATCGCGGTCATGCTGCTGGCCGTGGTTGCCACCGGCGCCGTCATTGGCCTGGTCAACGGCGTGGGCGTCGCCTATTTCGGCGTTCCCTCCCTGATCTTTACGCTGGGCACCAACAGCGTCGTGCGCGGCATGATCTACATCCTCTCCGACGGCCGCACGGTGGAAAACTTCGGCGGCTCGCTGGCCAGCTACGGCAACCTCACCCTCTTTGCCGAAATCACCCTGTATTATGCGATTGCGATCCTGCTGGTCGCCGTGGCCCATATCGTGCTGACCAAGACCAGGAAGGGCAAGTACTTCATCGCCGTCGGCGACAACGCGGGCGGAGCGAACCTGGTCGGCATTTCCGTCACGGGCACAAAGCTCCTGGCCTATGTGCTCTGCGGCGTCTTTGCCGGTCTGGGCGGCTTCGTGTTCGCCTCCAAGTACGGCCAGGTCATGACCGTGGCGGGCAACGGCTACGAAATGACCGCCATCGCGGCCTGCGTGCTGGGCGGCATCTCGCTGTCCGGCGGTCTGGGCAACATGGTGGGCGCGGCCATCGGCGCGGTCATCATGTCCTCCATCAGCCGCCTGCTGGTCTTTATCGGCCTGCCGTCCACCTATGACAACACCATCACCGGCATTATGCTGATCGTCATCGTCGTGGTGGACGCGCTGACTCAGCGCCGTTCCATCGAAATGGCCAGAAGAAAACGCCTCCTGTCCAGAACGGCGGAAACCGCTGCGGAAGGAGAGTGTCATCAGGCATGAAGGCCGTCAAAAAGATTTTCAAGCACTGGGAAATGTTCCTGCTGGTGTTTCTGGTTCTGGAGTTCGTGGTCTTTGGCGCGGTGAATCCCAAGTTCCTGCGTCCGCAGTCCATCATGAACAGCATCGTCAACTACATCAGCGTCTGCATCATCGCCCTGTTTGTCACGCTGGTGATGATCACCGGCGGCATTGATATCCAGGCCGCCTCCATCATCGGCCTGACCAGCATCGTCCAGGGGTATCTGTGGAGCGATCTGGGCGTGAACATCTGGGCGACGATGATCGTATCGATCGTCCTCGCCGCGGTGTGCGGCGGATTGTCCGGCTTCTTTATCGCCTATTGCGGCGTGCAGCCCATGGTGGTCACGCTGGGCGGCAGCTTCCTGTATTCGGGCCTGGCGCTGCTGGTATCCGGCATGTCCGCCACCCCCGCCTATCAGGGCATCAGCGGCTTCCCGTCCAAGACGGAGGACGGCGCTTTCGTGGATTACCGCTTTCTGGGCAAGGGCGAGCTGCTGGGCGTGCCCATGCCGATCGTGATCTATCTGGCGCTGATCGTGTTGTGCATATGGCTTTTGCACCGCACCAAGTACGGCGAGCGCCTCTACCTCATCGGCGTCAACCAGCAGGCCGCCGAATATTCCGGCATCAACACCCGCCTGGTGATCCTGAGCACCTATGTGCTCTCCGCCGTGAGCGCCGCGCTGGCCGGCACGATCCTGACCTCCAATGTCAACTCCGCCAAGTACAACGTCGGCTCCGGCTACACGCTGGCCATCATCACGGCGGTCGTGCTGGGCGGCACGCTCAACACGGGCGGCAAGGGCAGCATCCTGGGCACCGTGCTGGCCTCGCTGATCATCTGTATCCTGCGCTACGGCCTGCCCCTGTGCTTCGACGTGAGCACGCAGAACCTGGATCTGCCCATCGGCATCGTCCTTGTGCTGGTCGTCCTGGGGCGCGAAATCGCCGGCCGGGGCATGATCGCCAGGGCGGTCCGCACCTTGCGAAAGTCCGCCGCCGCTTCCTAACAGACGCATTTCATGGGACGTTGTTTGACGCCCCTTGAGATAATAAAAAACAGGAGGAACCCAACCATGAAAAAGATCCTCGCGATGATCCTCGTGCTGAGCATGGCGCTCACGCTGGTCTCCGTGGCCGCTGCCGAAGGCAAGAGCCCCGTGGACGGCATGACCGTGGCCTTCATTCCGAAGGTGTCCGGCAACTCTTTCTTCGAAGCTGCTAACGACGGCGCCCAGAAGTACGCCGCCGAGTGGGGCCTGACCGTTGACTACATCGGCTCTCCCGACGCTTCCGTGACCACCCAGCTGGAGCTGATCCAGCAGGCCATCGACAAGGGCGTGGACGCCATCTGCATCTCCGCCGTTGACGCCACCGCTCTGGACGAGAAGCTGATGGAAGCGCAGGACGCCGGCATCTATGTCAGCACCTGGGACTCCGACGTTTCCCCCAACGCCCGCGCGCTGATGGTTTCCCAGGGCACCGCGGACGTGCTTGGACCCATGCTGGTTGACATGGCCGTTGAGTCCCTGACCGAGCGCGGCGTGGACGTGGACGGCGAAGTCACCTATGTGTGGCACTTCTCCAACCCCAGCGTGGCCGACCAGAACTCCTGGTACGTGGCCGGCGAGGAGTACATCAAGGAGAACTACCCCAACTGGGTCGCCGTGAACGAGCCCTACTACAGCAATCAGGATCCCGCCCAGTCCGTGACCGTCGGCGAGTCCATCCTTGACGCCTATCCCGACATCGACCTCATCATCTGCAACGACTCCACCGCTCTGCCCGGACAGTGCGGCGCCGCCCAGAACAAGGGCCTGACCGCTGATGACATCACCATTACCGGCTTCTGCCCGCCCTCCGGCATGACCACCTACCTGGAGAACAATATCTGCACCCGCTGGGGTCTGTGGGACTGCGGCATCCAGGGCGCCATGGGCTGCTACCTGGCCGCCTATGTGTCCGCCGGCAACACCGTGAAGGTGGGCGACGTGGTGAGCATCCCCGGCATCGGCGATGTGACCATCCTTGCCAACGGCGATCTGGTCGAGGGCCAGGAGACCGCTCCGGAGAACAACGGCGTTGTGCTGCTGCCCGAGCGCGTTGTCTTCACCGCTGAGAACGTTGCGGACTATCCGTTCTGATCGTCCCTTTCCAGCCAGTCAAGGGAGAGGAGGCGCCTTCGGGCGCTTCTCCTCCCTTTCATGGCGCAGGCGGGCGGACAGCTGCCCGCAGCGTCCACACAGAGCGACCGACTCACCGCTACTTATTGAAGGAGGTTTTGAAACATGGCTGATAAAGACGGATTGAAGATTGCGAAGGACTATCATGTGAACGAAGCGTTCGCCAACCAGGGCGGCTTTTATGTCAAGGGCGCCAACAACCTGGACTGGGGCATGAAAAAGCACCTGAGCAACATCTTCGACCCCAAGAGCGGCAACACCGTGATGTTCGCCTTTGACCACGGCTACTTCATGGGCTCCACCGCGGGCCTGGAGCGCCTGGACCTAGTCATTCCCAAGCTGATGCCCTATGTGGACTGCCTGATGGGCACCCGCGGCGCGCTGCGCACCTGCGTGCCCCCGGAAAACCGCAAGGCCATTGCCCTGCGCGTCTCCTCCGGCTCCAGCATGCTCAATGACGACCTGAGCCATGAGGTCGTGGCCGTGGATATCGAGGACTCCATCCGCATGAACGCCGACTGCATGGCCGTGCAGACCTTCATCGGCGCGGACGGGCAGCTTGCCAGCATCGACAACCTCAGCCGCGTGATCAACGCCGGCTTCCGCTACAGCATCCCCACGCTGGGCGTGGTGGCTGTGGGCAAGGACATGGAGCGCACCGACCGCTTCTTCAAGCTCGCCACCCGCATCGTGGCCGAGATGGGCGTGCAGCTGGTCAAGACCTACTACTGCGACAACTTCGAGGAAATCGTGGCGGCCTGCCCGGTGCCCATCGTGGTGGCCGGCGGCAAGAAGCTGCCCGAGGATGAGGCGCTGACGCTTGCCTACCGCAGCATTCAGGGCGGCGCGCGCGGTCTGGACATGGGCCGCAACATCTTCCAGAGCGAGCACAGCGCGGAAATGGCGCAGGCCATCCGCAAGATCGTGCACGAGGGCTACACCGACAAGGAAGCCTACGAGTTCTATCAGGATCTGATCCACTGATTCGGGCGCGGTTTTTTTCGCGCGGCGGGCTGCTCCGGCGGCGGGAATCCCTTCTTCCCCCGCATGGGGCAGCCCCTTTCCAAAGACGCGCGCCGGGGCCGTCCGCCCCGGCGCATAACCGGAAAAGAGGGATACGCTATGCTCAAAGGGATTTCCCCCATTCTGACCCCGGAACTGCTCAAGCTCATCGCCGAGATGGGCCACGGCGACGAGCTGGTGCTGGCCGACGGCAACTTTCCCGCCGCCTCCATCGGCAAGCGCTGCGTGCGCATGGACGGCCACGGCGGCGCCGAGGTCATGGCGGCGCTGATGCCCCTGTTCCCGCTGGATGACTTTGTGGACGCTCCCCTGTGCGTGATGGAGGTGCCCGACGGCATGTTCCCCGGCAACACCGCCCCCATCTGGGCGCGTTTCCAGCAGGCGGCGGACATCGACCTGCCCGGCGCACACATGGAAAAAATGGAGCATGATGCCTTCATGGACCGCGCACGCGCGGCCTATGCGGTGGTACAGACCGGCGAAACCGCCCTGTATGGCAATATCATCATCCGAAAAGGCGTGGTGCGGCTGTAAGCCTCCGCACAGACAAACGCCCCGAACCGCGCGAATGCGGTCCGGGGCGTTTTGCATGCCGATCAAGGCGGGGTGCAGGAGCCTCAGGCCCCTGCCGGGGTTTGGGACGGCGCGCCAAAGCCTTGCGCGTTGAGCTCGTCAGCCAAAATCGCAGCGGCTTCCCGCACCAGGCGCGGGCAGGGCCGCTTCGCATAATATTCGGGGTCCCGCTCGCCGGGCATATTCGAGGGATCAATGCCCGCGCGCTCCAGCAGCGGACGGCAGTCGATCGCCTCCTCCGCTTCGCGGAAGCGGTTGGCCATGCGCTGAATGGCGGCATACTCTGCCTTCTTGCCCGCTTTTTCTTCCGGTCGGTCATAGCCGCACAGCATGCCGTAGACCATGGCCATGCCGCTGACCGCTCCACATATGCCGCGCAGGCCGCCCACGCCGCCGCCAAATCCGCTGGACAGGCGGGCCGCCGTTTTCATCTCCAGCCCCATTTCCTCCGCATAGGCCAGCACCACGCTCTGCGCGCAGTTGTACCCCTCGCGAAACAGCGCCTCGGCGCGCGCCGCCTTTTCCTCCCTGTCGATGCGCATGAGACGCCTCCTTACTTGCCGGCTCTGGCGGGCAGCTCGTACACAGCGTCGGCGATCTTGTCCAGCCAGTCGCCGTTAAACAGCTCGATCATGCCCTTGTCAATGCCGGCCGCCAGCTTGGGATCAATGGGCAGCCGGGCCGTGAGCGGAATGTTGTAGCGCTGGGCGATCTCCGCCACATGGCTCTTGCCGAACAGCTCCACATGCTTGCCGCAGTCGGGGCATGCGACATAACTCATGTTCTCCACCAGCGCCATGACGGGAATCTCCATCATCCCGGCCATCTTGAGCGCCTTTTCCACGATCATCTCCACCAGCTCCTGCGGGGTGGAAACCAGAATCACGCCATCCACGGGAATGGTCTGGAACACGGTGAGCATCACGTCGCCCGTTCCCGGAGGCATATCGATGAACAGCACATCCTTGTCGCCCCAGATCACGTCGGTCCAGAACTGGCCCACCGCGCCCGCGATGACCGGCCCGCGCCAGACGACGGGATCGGAGTCGTTGTCCAGGAGCAGGTTCAAGCTCATCACGTCGATGCCCGTCCTGGTCTTGACCGGCAGAATGCCCGTGTCGGTGCCCATGGCCTTTTCCTTGATGCCAAACGCCTTGGGAATGGACGGACCGGTGATGTCCGCGTCCAGGATGCCTGCCTTGAGGCCCTGGCGCTGCGCCAGCACCGCCAGCAGGGAGGTGACCAGGCTCTTGCCCACGCCGCCCTTGCCGCTGCACACGCCGATCACCTTTTTGATATGCGACAGCTCATGCGGCTTGGCCAGCAGGCTTTCCGGCTCGGTGCGATTGCCGCAGCTCTGGCTGCAGGTGGAACAATCGTGCGTACATTCGCTCATGTTGATTCCCCTCTTTTTTGTTGTTCGGAGCCGTCCACAGGATAGCCGCAAAGCGCGCAGATCATACGCGCCGCCTCACGGATCAGGCTGTCCAGCGGCTGCTTGCCCACGCCCGCGATTCTCAGTCCGCAGCGTTCCAGGGGCACCAGCACCTTTTGTGCCTCACTCAGGCTCACCGCCGCCGCGATGGCCGGCGAAATCTCGCCCAGCATGGCGTTGGCATGCAAAATGCCCGTCACGCCGGCGATCACGTCGGCATGGCGGCATTGGTAACGGATGGCGCTTTCGCCGGTGGCGCCCAGGTCCGCGCCCGCCCGCAGCATGGCCGCGGTGGCCTGCGCGTTGGTGCCCGCGGCGATCACCGCCTGTTCGGGCGCAAGCCGCTTCACAGCGGCGATCAGGCTCTTGCCCACACCGCCGCCCTGCCCGTCAATCACCAAAAGCCGCATGCGGTTCCCCCTCTGCGCCGGGCCGGTCAGGCCCATGGCTGGCTCTCCAGGGCGATATCCGCCCCACTTTTGATATCATACGCCTCCAGGTAGCTTTTTTCAAGAGGAATCCACCGGGTTTCAAAGGTAAAAAACCGCTCTCCCTCCCGTGCGCGCAGGCGTTCCATCCTTTCTTCCTCCGCCGTGTGGACGAAGATGCGCAGGGCGTCAAGCGCGCCGTATGCCTCCGCAAAGGCCGGGTGATGGCTGTAGCTGCCTTCGATCACCGTCACCGGCGCGGCGCGGTGCACACGGTCCAGCCACGCGCCGCTCTGGCAGTCATACCGGCGGTAGGCCACGTCGCCGCCGCGCATCAAGCCCGCCAGGACTTCCTCCCGGAAGCGTTCGTAATGCACGTTGCCCCCCGGCTGCGTGAGCCGCTGCTCCGTGCGCATCGCCGGAGGCAAAAAGAAGTCATCCATGCGGATGGGCTGCGTATGGTACAGCGCGGCCAGCGCATCCGCCAGCGTGCTCTTGCCCGACCCGCAGGGCCCGTCCAGCACCGCCAGCGCGCGTCCGCCCTCGGCCAGCTTCCGCTCAATTCGTACCACTGCGGGCACCAGCGTCCCCAGGTCCTCGCGCACCACGCGGTAGGCCGGGGCGTAGGCCGCCCGGTATGCCTCGCTGTGGCTCACGGGCGTATGTCCGTCCCAGCCGCCGAGAAAAGCCTCCAGGCTTTCCGGCGAAAACGGCGCTTCCCCCGCGCGGGCCAGCTCCCGCAGCGCTTCCAGCCCGGCATTCATTGCCGCCTCGCCGCCCAGGGGCTGCGCCATGGTCACGCGCATCATGTCCGCAATTCTCTCCGGCGGCAGCTTTTGCACCGCGGGCGCCGCCAGGTTCAGCCGGCACAGCCTGTTCCCAATGGGCGTACCCACCGGCACGTCCCCGCGCGCGGGCGTGCGCGCCAGCTCCTCAGCAACCCGGCGCGCGCAGTTTTCCGATAAAAGATGGCCGCAGCCAAACGCGCTCTGATACACGAGCTTGACTGCGTCCACGGGCTCCATTCGCGGAGTCTCTCTCATTCGCTTTTTCAAAAGCGTCTTTTCCATACCCGTCGCCTTACTTCTCCTTCAGCGGAATCAACCGTGCGCGTTCCAGCGCCATCACGATCAGCGGAACCAGTACCACCTGCAGCGCCATGCCCGGCCATGCGTTGACAAAGCCGCCCATCCAGAACGCGGCCAGCGCAAAGCGGCTCTGCGTCAAAAGCGCGTAGATCAGCCAGCTGGCCAGCCCCCATACCGCGCGCCCCGCCAGCATGGCGCCGATCAGCGCCACATACACGCGTCCCCGGCCAGGCCGCAGGCGCTGGTACAAAAGGCCCGCCACCGCGCCGTATCCGGCCATCTCAAAGGCCATGGCCAGCGCCGTGGGCACCAGCGGCGGCATGCCAAACAGCAGGCTGCGCGCAATGGGCAGCACAAAGCCCACCAGCAGCCCCCACGGCCACCCGCACACAAACCCGCAAATCAGGGCGGGCAGGTGCAGGGGCAGCAGCATGCTGCCCACCTCCGGAATCTGCCCCGTCAGAAAGGGCAGCACAAAGCCGATGGCCAGAAACAGGGCCGACAGCACCAGTCGGATCATGTGGTTTTTCTTCATTTTTTGAATTCCTTCCTTTGCAGTTGCATGGTCGCCCAAAAGCCCAGATCCTTCTTCGGAAGGAAGAACGGCGCCTTCGTGACATCCGTGTGCAGCAAAGGGCTTGAGGTATCATAGCATATGCCGCGGCTTTTGTAAAGCGCGCCCCGGAATTGACATCTGTCCCCCGTCATGGTATCCTTAGGTATCTTTCCCGGCGTCACCCGGCGCGTCCGGCGGCATATGCTGATAAGGCGCGCACCGTTTGGGAAACCTGTTTTTATGGATTACTGAGCAAGGAAGCGGGGTTTCGTCATGCAGGAATATCGGGTCGGCATCATCGGCGCAACGGGCATGGTTGGGCAGCGGTTCACGCTGCTTTTGAAGGAGCATCCCTGGTTCAAGGTCACATGCGTGGCGGCTTCCAGCCGCAGTGCCGGAAAGCCTTACGCCGAGGCGGTGGCGGGCCGCTGGGCCTTTCCCGGCACGCCGGTTCCCCCGGCCATCGGCCGGCTGACGGTGCTGGACGCCGCCGACGTGGAAAGCGTAGCCCGGCAGGTTGATTTTGTGTTCTGCGCCGTGGATATGAAAAAGGAAGAGATCCGCGCCCTCGAGGAACGCTATGCCAAGGCCGAGGTGCCCGTCATCAGCAACAACAGCGCCAACCGCCATACGCCCGACGTGCCCATGCTGATTCCGGAAATCAACGGGGCGCACGCCGCCGTGATCGAGGCCCAGCGCCGGCGTCTGGGCACGCGCGCCGGCTTCATCGCCGTCAAGCCCAACTGCTCCATCCAGAGCTATGTGCCCGCGCTGTGGCCGCTTCTGGACTTTGAGCCCAAGGCGGTTACGGTATGCACCTATCAGGCCATCAGCGGCGCGGGCAAGACGTTTGAAACCTGGCCCGAGATGATCGACAACGTCATCCCCTACATCGGCGGCGAGGATGAAAAGAGCGAGCGCGAGCCCCTCAAGATTTTCGGCCGCGTGGAAAACGGAGCCATCATTGACGCCACAGCCCCGGTCATCAGCGCCCAGTGCCTGCGCGTGGCCGCTTCCGACGGGCACATGGCGGCGGTGAGCGTCAAGTTCGGCCGCAAGCCCACCCGCGAGGAGATTCTGGCGCGCTGGGACAGCTGCAGGCCCGCCACGCTGGGACTGGACCTGCCCTCCGCTCCGAAAAAGTTCCTTCATTACTTTGAGGACCCCGACCGTCCCCAGACCCGGCTGGACCGGGACACCGAGGGCGGCATGGCCATCTGCCTGGGCCGCCTGCGCGAGGACCCGGTGATGGATTACAAATTCGTCTGCCTCAGCCACAACACCCTTCGCGGCGCGGCGGGCGGCGGCGTGCTGAGCGCCGAGTACCTGTGCAAGCTGGGATACATTCCCCACAAGGCTTTCTGATTGACGGGAGGTTTTGAGCATGAAGCATGAACCCCTGTTCCGTGGCAGCGCGGTGGCGCTGGTCACTCCCCTGCGGGGCGGCAAAGTGGACGTGGAGGCCCTTCACCGCCTGGTGGAAATGCACGTGGATAACGGCACGGCGGCCATCGTCGCCTGCGGCACCACCGGCGAGCCCGCTACGCTGACCCCCGACGAGCGCGAGCTGGTCATCCGCGAGGTGGTCGCCGCCGCGCGCGGCCGCGTGCCGGTCATCTGCGGCACGGGCAGCAACTGTACCCAGACCGTAATCGACACCGAGCGGCGTTACCGCAGCCTGGGCTGCGTGGCCCAGCTGGTGGTGACCCCCTACTACAACAAGACGACCCAGGAGGGGCTCTACGCCCATTTCATGGCCATCGCCGAGCACACGGAACTTCCCATCGTGCTCTACAACGTGCCCGGCCGCACGGGCCTGGACATCGCCCCTGAAACCATCGACCGGCTCGCGGAAAGCGGCCGCTTCGTGGCCCTGAAGGAAAGCAGCTACGACCTGCCCCGCGTGATGGAGAAGATCAGCGCCATGCGCGGCCGGCTCACCCTGTATTCCGGCAACGACGACATGATCTATCCCCTGCTGGCCCTTGGCGCGGAGGGCGTCATCTCGGTGCTGGCCAATGTGGCTCCCGCCTATGTAAGCGGCATGACCGGCGCCTATTTCTCCGGCAAGACGGAGAAAGCGCTCACCATGCAGACCGAATGCCTGCCGCTGGTGCGCGCCCTGTTCAGCGAGGTCAGCCCCATCCCCTGCAAGTACGCCATGGAACTGCTGGGCCTGTGCGGGGGCGAGCTGCGCCTGCCGCTGATCGGCGCGGGCGAGAACACGCGGCGCAAGCTGCGCGAGGCGTTGGTACAGATGGGCATCTTGATTGCCTGACCGAAGCATAAGGAGGTACGGGAGCATGAAAATCATCATCGGCGGAGCGTTGGGACGCATGGGCCGCGAGCTGGCGCTGGCAGCGGAGGGCGCGGGCGTAGAGGTGGCCTGCGGCGTGGATGTGGCCTACGCGGGCCAGGCGGCCGCGTTTCCCATCGTCACGGGATATGAGCGCATCCCCGCGGACGCCGATGTGCTGATTGATTTTTCCCGGCCGGACGCGCTGCCGGAACTTTTGCAGGCGGCGCTCACCCGCCGCATGCCCGTGGTGCTGTGCACCACGGGCTATACCGATGTGGAGCTGAGCAGCATCCGCGAGGCTGCGCAGACCCTTCCGGTGCTGCGCAGCGCCAACATGAGCCTGGGGGTGAACGTGCTCAGCGAGCTGGTCAGCATGGCCGCGCGCACCCTGGAGGGCTTCGATGTGGAAATCGTGGAGAAGCACCACCGCATGAAGGCCGACAGTCCCAGCGGCACCGCGCTGATGCTCTATGAATCCGTTCAAAAAGAAAAAGGGCCCGAAACGAACCCTGTCTATGGGCGCTACGGCCGCACTCAGAAGCGCACGGCCGGCGAGGTGGGTATTCATGCGGTGCGCGGCGGTACCGTCACCGGCGAGCACGAGGTAGGCTTCTACGGAAACGGCGAACAGGTGATCCTGACGCACCGCGCCGAAAGCCGCGCCCTGTTTGCTCAGGGTGCGCTCAAGGCCGCCGCCTATCTGATGGGCAAGCCTGCCGGCCTCTACTCCATGCGCGACGTGGTGCGCGACATGCTCGGCTGACCGCTTTATTTGTCCGGGCCCCAGTCGGAGAGATGCTCCTGCAGGGTGGTCAGGATTTCCCGAATGACCATACGGCGGTTGGGGTCCATGGTGGTGGATGGGTCCTTCTCGTCGGGGCCGTTGTGCAGGCTTCCCGCCAGCAGATAGTCCACGCCGACTCCCAGCGCATTGGACAGCGCGACCAGCGTTTCCAGGCTGGCCTTGCGGGTGCCGCGCTCCACATGCCCCACAAAGGATGTGCTCACACCGATCCGCTCCGCCAGCTCCTGTTGCGTCAGGCCGATCAGCTGCCGCTGCTTGCGCACGCGCTTGCCCATATCCACATAATCCATTGTCGATTCCCCCCATTTGCGTCACACATGGTTTAACTATATCAACGTGCCGTCCCTATGAAAAAGTCCTTTGAGTCACTTTTTGCAACTTATGGAACAATCTCGGTCCCCGCACCTCTGATTTCCACTGATGCCTGGCCCCTTCGGCCAAAAGGATCTTTTCACCGGCGTTGCAGCGCATCACAAAGGAGCCGCCCCGCAGCTGCTTTGTCACAGCCCGCCGGGCGGCAGACAAATCGATTCAATTCCATGGACGCAGGGCGCCGACCGCCCTGCGATATCCTCCCTGCACAATCAGAAACGCCGCCAGCCTCTTTCTACCAGAGGCTGGCGGCGTTTCTGATTGTCGAAAAAAGTCCGGCTGCGCCGGTCTTTTCCGCCAGAGCGGCACAAGAAAACCAGGCCGTGCAAGGCTTGTGAATCCACCGCACATGTCTATGAATTCGGAGCTTGTCCGGAGGGCTCAGGCCCTCCGGCCCTCTCAAGCGTGCCGCTCTTTCAGCAGGGACGCTCCTTGCCGAAGAAGCAGATGGCTACCGTGCCGGGGCCACAGTGCGCGCCGATGACCGGGCCCACGTAATAGGTCTGAATCTCGCCCAGCTCGGGCACGCGCTCCCGGAGCATGGTTTCCAGCCGCGCGGCGTCTTCCGGCGCGTCCGCGTGCAGGATGATGGTCATCGCCTGCGCGGGATCGTCGATGTTCTCGGCTGCCTTGTCCGCAATCAGGCGCAGCGCCGCTTTGCGGCCGCGCACCTTGTCGGAGCTGACCAGTTTCCCCTCCCGGTTCTCGGTGATGATGGGCTTGAGGTCCAGCATGGTTCCCACGGTAGCGGCCATGGCGCCGATGCGGCCGCCGCGGCGCAGGTATTTGAGGTCATCCACCGTAAACCACGCCTGAGCGCGCATCTTGTTGTCCTCCAGCCACTGGGCCACCTCGTCCATGCTCTTGCCCCGGCGGTAGAGCTCATGGGCCTTGAGGATCAAAATGGTCTGCGGAGCGGAAATGCTCAGGGTATCCACCACCGTCATGCGGCGGTCGGGGTACTTGGCCAGCAGCTCATCGCGGGCGGCGTAGACGTTGTTGATCGTGCCGGACAGCTGGCTGGAAAACGCCACGAACAGAATGTCACGCCCCTCCTTGAAGCAGGGCTCAAAGTATTCCACATAGGCGGCCGTGGACAGCAGGGACGTGACCGGAGCCGCGCCGGCGCGCATGTTGTCGAAGTATTCCTTCTGCTTGCCGCTGCGCCCCAGGTCGTCAAAGTATTCCTTTCCGTCCAGGATATAGGGCATGTACACCATGGTCATGTCCAGTTCGTCCACATAGCGGAAGGGCAGGTCGGAATCGGAGTCGGTCATAAACACGTAGGGATTCATGCGTACCCTCCTTTGGGAAGAAGTGGGCCGATCGGCCCGATCAGTTCTGAATGATACGCTGTTATTTTACCCTGTCCGTTCCATTTTTGCAAGCGGCGCACCCGCCTTTTCCCCTGCTCCGGCGGCTTGTCTCCCGTTTCCAAATATGGTACACTGTGAGCAAAGAGATGCGCCGGGAAAGGGGCGGATGCTGTATGTGCGCCGTTTGCTCCCGCCGCAGGCAGGATGCGCAGGTCCTGGCCTATGCGCTGCTGATTGCCGCGGCGGTGCTGTTTTTTTGTTCCAAGTCCTCCTTTGGCTACCCCATCAACGACTGGTCCGACGCCAACATCTACTTTACCATCGGCAAGGGCATGACGCGGGGGCAGGTGGTCTACCGCGACCTGTATGACCACAAGGGGCCGCTGCTCTATGCCCTGCACGCGCTGTGCGCGCTGATCTCCTTTTGGGATTTTACCGGCGTGTACCTGATGGAGATCTGCCTTGCGGCCCTGTTTTTGACCGGCGCCTTTCATTTGATGGCCCTCTACGGCGCGCGCCGCTGCGCCTGGCTGATGCTGCCCGTGCTGGCGCTGGTGATTTATGCCTCTCCCGGCTTTGCCCAGGGGGACAGCGCCGAGGAGCTCTGCCTTCCGCTGATGATGTGGTCGCTTTACGGCGTGCTGCGCCATTTCCGCCGCGGCGGCGGGCGCATGCCGGCGGGGGAGCTGGTGTGGCAGGGTGTGTTGGCCGGCTGCGTGTTCTGGATCAAGTTCACCATTTGCGGCGTACATGCCGGGCTGTTCCTGGCGCTGCTGGTCCATCTGGCGGTCCGGCGCGACGGGCGCGGCCTGTGGCGCTCGCTTGGCTGGCTGGTTGTGGGCTTTGCGCTGTCCACGCTGCCCTGGGTGATCTACTTCGGCGTGAACGCGGCTATCCACGACTGGCTGCGCACCTATCTCTACGACAATCTGTTTCTCTATTCCGCTTCCGAGGAGGCGTCCGGCCTTGTGCCGCGGGCCAGGGCCATGCTGTGGTGCGGCTGGGAATGGGTGAGGGACAATCCGTTTTGCGCATTGCCCATAGCCGCCGGCATGGGGTGGTTCGCCTGGAAACGTCCCCGCCGCGAAGCGCTGGCCGTCTGGCTGGCTGCGTTTCTGGGTGCGCTGGGCATATTCGTGGGCGGAAAGAGCTACCCCTATTACGGGCTGGCGCTGGCCGCCCTGGTGCCGCTTGGCTTTCTTCCCCTGGGCCGGGTACTGGAGGGCCGGCTTGCGCATCTCTCCCGGAGAGCGCTGGGAAGCTGCGCCGTCGTGCTGACCGCCGGCTGCGTGGGCCTGTGCGCGCTGCTGAGCGGCAACATGGCGCCGGAGTATGGCGCGTCCTTTGGACAGCCCCGCGAGGACACCATGCAGTACCGCATCGCCGCCTACCTGGAACAGACGCCCGGCGCGACCCTGCTCAACTACGGATTCATGGATGCGGGCTTCTATACGGCGGCCGGGCTCGTGCCCAATGTGAAATACTTTCACCAGACCAACGTGCCCCTGGAGGAGATGCTTGACGAACAGCTTCGCTATATCCGCGAAGGGGTTTGCGACTATGTCATCACACGGGGCAAGCAGCCGGAATGGATCGTGGAGCGCTATGAGCTGATCGCCACGGAAAGCAGCCCGAACTTCTGGTATGACGCGGTTTACCTGTACCGTCAAAAATCGCTAAGCAGCCGCTAAACCTGCCGGAAAAATGCGAAACCATTCCTGGCCGGCGTCGACTTTTGCAGGGTTGCGGCGTACAATGTCAAGCTGATGGTTTTCGTGTTCTTACCTATTAAAGGAGGGGAGCCGGCCATCATCCGCAAGAGGGAGGAGGTCCATCGAATGTTCTTTGTGTTCTTCTTGTTATGGGTGGCGTTTAACGGCCGTCTGACATGGGAAATCGCCGCTTTCGGCGCGGTTCTCTCCGGCGTGCTGTACGCCTTCTGCTGTGCGTTTTTAGGCTACAGCCCCAAAAAGGACTGGGCCGCGGCCCGGCTGATCCCTGCCGCGCTGCGCTATGTGGGACTGCTTTTGACGGAAATCGTCAAATGCAACCTGGCGCTGACGCGCATCGTGTTCGCCCCGAAGCTCGAGGTCAAGCCCCACCTGGTCACCTTCCGCACCCCGCTGAAGGGTGGGTTCAAGAGTGCGCTGGCGGATTCCATTACGCTGACGCCCGGCACCATCACCGTTCACAGCGAAGGCGACCGCCTGACCGTCCACTGCCTGGATACGCAGTTCATGGAAGGCATTGACGACACGTCGTTTTCCCAGGCGCTTGAAAAAATGCAAAAGACAAAGGAGGAAGAGGCATGAATCTCGCTGACGCCTATCATGCGTTTTACATGGCTGTTCTGGTATGTCTGAGCGTGCTGACGCTGTTTTGCCTGTTTCGCGCCATTCAGGGCCCGCGCATTGCCGACCGCATCGTTTCCATCAACATGATCTGTACGCTCACCATGACCATGATCTGCATCCTGGCCGCCATGCTGGGCGAGGGATACCTGGTGGACGTGGCGCTCATCTACGCGCTGCTGGGTTTCCTGGCGGTGGTGGTGCTGTGCAAGGTCTACATGGGCGTCGCCCTGGAGGAGCGCGAAAAGAAGGAAAAGGAGGCCCGCTCCGATGCTTGACTGGTTCCGTTTCGTGTTGACGGCCGTTTTGATGCTGGCCGGGCTGTTTGTGCTGCTGGTGGGCGTGGTATCGCAGTACCGCTTCCGCTATGTGCTCAACCGCATGCACGCCGCCTCCATGGGGGATTCGCTGGGCATGCTTCTGGTGCTCACCGGCCTGTGCATTTCCCAGAACGACGGCTGGGTCATCCTGAAATATCTGCTGACGGCGCTGTTCCTGTGGCTGACCAGCCCCACCGGCAGCCATCTGATCGCGCGCCTGGAGCTGACCACCAACGAACATCCTGAGCAGGAAATGGAGATGATCGACCTATGAACAGTCTGTTTACCGTGGTTGTCCTCGGGTTCCTGCTCATCTGCGCCATCGCCACCTGTCTCACCCGCAAACTGCTGGTGAGCGTGGTTATCTACATGGCCTACAGCGTGCTGATGAGCATCATGTGGATGCTTCTGCAATCGCCCGACCTGGCCATCACCGAAGCGGCCGTGGGTGCGGGCGTTACCAGCATCCTGTTCTTCATCGTGCTCAAGAAGATCCACGCCATCAAACCCCAGAAGGAGGACGAGCCGAATGACCAGAAATGATTCCCGCCCCTCGCTGTGGGAGCGCTTTGTCAACTGGGAAACCGGCGACGAGAGCGTGCTGGACGGCGAGATTGAACAGAGCATGGACCAGGCCGCGCCGCAGGAGGCGGGCGGCGAAGTCTACGCCAGCGCGGAAAAGCGCGCCGACGACCATCGAACCGCCCTGGTGGAGGAGGAGCGGTCCTACTATTCGCGCGTTCACGAATGGTCGCTGCACAAGGGCGTCAAGCTCATCAACCGGCTGTACCGCCTCTCGGCGGTGCTGGTTCTGTGCTTCATCATCTTCTTCCTGATGAGCACCGTGGTGGCCCTGCCCCCCTTCGGCGAGGCGGACAATCCCTATAATAATGAAGTTTCGCAGCGCTACATCGAAAAGGGCATCGAGGAGACCGGCGCCATCAACTTTGTGGCCGGCATGATTCTGGACTACCGTGCCTTCGATACCTTCGGCGAATCGACGGTGCTGTTCGTGGCGGCGTGCAGCGTGCTGCTGCTGCTCAAGCTGGGCGACCATGCTCCCGGCGAGAAGCCCACGCCCGCCATGCTGGAGGCCGAGTGGGACGACCGTCACCACGAGCCCAAGAACGACGCCATCCTGCAGCTGGCCGCCAAGATTCTGGTGCCGGTGATCCTGCTCTATGGCATGTACATCGTCTTGAACGGCCACCTCAGCCCCGGCGGCGGCTTCAGCGGCGGCGCGGTGATGGGCGCGGGCCTGATCCTCTACCTCAATGCTTTCGGCTTCCAGAAGACCGAGCGCTTCTTCACCTACCGCACCTTCCGCTGGATCACCTTCCTGGCCCTGATGACCTATGCCGCCCTCAAGAGCTATTCCTTCTACACCGGCGCCAACCACATCGAAAGCGGCATCCCGCTGGGCACGCCCGGCGCCATCCTCTCCTCCGGCTTCATCCTGCCGCTGAACATCTGCGTGGGCCTGATCGTCATGTGCACGATGTACGCGTTTTACACGCTGTTTCGCAAGGGGGGCATGTAAGCGATGCTTACCATCATCCAGGAACATCTGGAGGAAATCGTGGCGGTGCTGCTGTTCGCCATCGGCTTTACCACGCTTCTGCTCCAGCGCAACCTGATCAAAAAGATCATCGGCTTTAACATCATGGATACGGCCATCTATCTGCTGCTGACCTCCGTGGGCTATATCGAGGGCCGCACCGCCCCCATCCTGACCGACGGCGTCATCTCCGCCCAGTACTACATCAACCCCATTCCCGCGGGCCTGGTGCTGACGGGCATCGTGGTCAGCGTGAGCGTGACGGCGCTGATGCTCTCGCTCACCGTGCGCCTCTACCGCCGCTACCACACGCTGGATATCGACCGCATCACGCTTATGATGAAGGGAGAGGACGACTGATATGCAATTTGTACAGAATGTCCCCTTCTTCTCCATCATGCTGTGCATGGTGTCGGGCATTTTCAGCGCCATGCTGCCGGGCCGCGTGGCCAAGTGGGTGACGGCGGGGCTTGCCGCGGCGGTCGCGGCGCTGAACCTGTGGCTGACCCTCTTCATGTGGGGCTACGGCGAAAGCTACGTCTACTGGATGGGCCACTTCCCCGCTCCCTGGGGCAACGAGCTGCGCGCGGGCGTGCTGGAACCCACGCTGGCGGTGGTCTTCAGCCTCATCATGCTGCTCAGCGTACTGGGCGGCATGCGCAAGCTCACCGAGCAGGTGGACCGCAAGAAGGTCAATATCGTGTGCGTCATGCTGGACCTGGTGCTGGCCGCCATGATGAGCATGCTCTACACCAACGACCTGTTCACCGCGTATGTCTTTATCGAAATCATGACGCTCACGGCCTGCGCGCTCATCATGTCGCGGCAGAACGGCCGCACGATGGTCTCGGCCATGCGCTACATGATTATGAGCCTGCTGGGCTCCGGCCTGACCCTGATCGCCATCACCATCACCTACAACCTCACCGGCCACCTGCTCATGGAAAACATCCATGATTCGCTGATGGAGCTGTCCGCATCGGGCGAATACACGACGCCCATCACCGTCATCATGGGCCTGTTCTTCGTGGGTCTGGGCATCAAAAGCGCCCTGTACCCCTTCCATACCTGGCTGCCGGACGCCTACGGGTATTCCACGCCCACGGCCAGCGCGGTGCTCTCCAGCATCGTCAGCAAGGCCTATATCTTCCTGCTCATTAAGATCTTCTACCGCGTCATCGGCATGGAGCTGGTCACCAGCAGCCATGTGATGGACCTGATGTTCGTCTTTGGCGTCGTTGGCATGATCGCGGGCAGCGTGAACGCCATTTTCAGCCATGACCTCAGGCGCATGGTGGCCTTCAGCTCCGTGGCGCAGATCGGCTACATCTACGCCGGGCTGGGCCTGGGCACGAATATTGGCTTTGTGGCTGCCATCTATCACATGCTCATGCATGCCTGCGCCAAGAGCGCGCTGTTCATCTCCTCCTCCGGACTGGCCGACGCATCGGGCAACAGCAAGCGGTTCTCCGACCTCAGGGGCGCCGGCTTTCGCAATCCTGCCGCGGGCGTATGCTTCAGCGTGGCGGCCATGAGCCTGGTGGGCATCCCGGTGCTGGGCGGCTTCATCAGCAAGCTGTATCTCAGCAATGCCGCGCTCGACCGGGGCGGCCTGCACATGTGGGTGATGCTGATTGCGCTGGCGGTGAGCACGCTGCTCAACGTGCTGTACTTCATGAAAACCGTCATCACGCTCTACCGCCCGCCGCGCGACGGCTTCCAGCCCCCCGCGCCGGAGCGCAGCCCGCTTTCCGGCGGGGCCATGTGGGGCTTTGTGGCGCTGAACCTGCTGGTGGGCCTGATGGCGCAGCCGATTGTGACGGCCATCACCAATGGCCTTATGATGTTTGAGTGAGGAGGATGTCAAGATGCAGGCGGTCCTGTTGATTTTGACCCCGTTGTTTCCCGCGCTGTGCGCGCTTCTGTGCTGGTTTGTGCCCGCGCTGCGGCCGGACAAGGCGCGTGACCGCTTTGTGCTGGCTTCCCTGGTGGCGAGCTTTCTGCTCACCGTGGCCCTGTGCCTGACCGGCGATGGCAGCCTGACCCTGTTTACCATCTCCCAGAACCTGCCGGTGGTGGCGGCCTCCGACGGCCTGTCGCGGCTGTTCAGCATCCTGATGAGCGGCATGTGGCTGCTCTCCGGCGCGTTCAGCTTCGGCTACATGGCCCACGAGGGCGCGCAGCGGCGGTTCTACGCCTTCTACCTGCTCACCCTGAGCGCGCTTCTGGGGCTGTGCTTCGCGGGTACGCTGGTGACGATGTACCTGTGCTTTGAGCTGATGACCCTCCTGTCCGTGGCGCTGGTTCTGCACAGCCTGACCAAGGAAGCCGTGGCGGCGGGCATGAAATACCTGCTGTACTCCATCGCGGGCGCGATGATGGGTTTGCTGGGCATCTTCTTCTTTACCGCCAACGCGGTGACCCCCCTGTTCGTTCCCGGCGGCACGCTCTCGCCTGATGCCGTGGCCTCGCAGGGCCCGCTGCTTCTGTGGGTGCTGCTCATCACGGTGATCGGCTTTGGCACCAAGGCCGGTATGTTCCCCATGCACGGCTGGCTGCCCACGGCCCACCCCATCGCTCCGGCCCCGGCCAGCGCGGTGCTCAGCGGCGTGATTACCAAGGCGGGCGTTTTGTGCATCATCCGCGTGATCTTCTACGTGACCGGCGCGGACTTCCTGCGCGGCACGTGGGTGCAGACGGCGCTGATTATGCTGGCGCTGATTACGGTGTTCATGGGCTCGATGATGGCCCTAAAGGTCACGGTGCTCAAAAAGCGCCTGGCCTATTCCAGCGTGTCGCAGGTCAGCTACGTGCTTTTCGGCCTGTTCATGCTCAACGAGACGGCCTTTCAGGGCGCGCTGCTGCATGTGTACTTCCACTCCATCATGAAAAACCTCCTCTTCCTCTGCGCCGGCGGCATCATTCTCAAGACCGGCCTGACCGATGTGCGCGACCTGCGCGGCATCGGCAAGCGCATGCCGGCCACCCTGTGGTGCTTTACCCTCGCGGGCGTGAGCCTGGTGGGCGTGCCCCCGCTGTGCGGCTTCTTCAGCAAGTGGGAGCTGGCGCAGGGCGCCATGGCGAGCGGCGTGGCCGTCTTCAGCTGGCTTGGACCGGTGGTGCTGCTGGTATCTGCGCTGCTCACGGCGGGCTATCTGCTGCCGGTGAGCATCAACGGCTTCTTCCCCGGCCACGCGAGCGGCGAGGCGGCGCTGGAGACCTCCTGCTGCGAGCTGAAGGCCTCCATGCTCTGGCCGCTGGTGGTGCTGGCCGCACTGACGCTGATTCTGGGCCTGTGGCCTTCGCTGGTGGAAACCGCTGTGAGCGCCGTTGCGGCGGCTGTGCTGTAAAAGAGAGGCGGGCCGAGATATGCTGTTGATTTCCATTCTGCTGCCCGTTCTGGGCGCGGTCGCGCTGTTCATCTGGCGGCCCCGGGATGTGCGGGCCTGCCACGCGCTGACCATGACCGCCACGCTGGCTACCTCCGCCTGCGTCGCGTGGTGCATCTTCACGCCGGGCGGGCATCCCATCACGCTGCTGAAGCTGTCCGACTTGCTCTCCATCAGCTTCAAGCTCGACGGCCTGGGGCGCGTCTTTGGCGGGCTGGTGGCCTTCCTGTGGCCGCTATCCACCCTGTACGCCTTTGAATACATGGCGCACGAGGGCGGGGAGAATCACTTCTTCGGCTTCTACCTGCTCAGCTACGCGGTTACGCTGGGCATCGCCTTCGCCGAGGACCTGATGACCCTCTACATCTTCTACGAGCTGCTGACCCTGGCAACGCTGTTCCTGGTCATGCACGGCATGAAGCCGCAGGCCGTCTATGCGGGCCGCAAGTATGTATACTACTCGCTGGGCGGCGCGGCCATGGCGTTCCTGGCGCTGGCCACGGTGATGTACTTCAGCGGCAACTCCAACTTTGCGGCCGGCGGCATCCCCGCGCTGAAAAGCGCGCCCATGGATCTGCTCCTTCCCATGTTCGTACTGGGCTTCCTGGGCTTTGGCGTCAAGGCGGCCATCTTCCCCTTCCATGACTGGCTGCCCGCGGCGAGCGTAGCCCCCACGCCGGTCACGGCCCTGCTGCACGCGGTGGCGGTGGTCAAGGCGGGCGCGTTTGCGGTCATCCGCCTCAGCCACTACTGCTTCAGCCCGGATCTGATGCGCGGCACCTGGGCGCAGACGGTCTGCCTGATCGTGGCCATGTTCAGCATCGTGTTCGGCAGCGCCATGGCGGTTCGCGAGCGGCACATGAAGCGCCGGCTGGCCTACTCCACCATGAGCAACCTCAGCTACGTCCTCCTGGGCGCGCTTATGCTCACCCCCGAAGGGCTGCAGGGCGGACTGCTTCACATGTTGTATCACGCCATCATGAAGATCTGCCTGTTCAGCTGCGTGGGCGCGATGATGATCCGCACCGGCAAGAGCTATGTCGGCGAGATGCGCGGCATGAGCCGCGTGATGCCCTTCACCATGGCGGTGTTCCTGTTCTGCGGCATCGAGCTGGTGGGCATCCCGCCCTTTGTGGGCTTCCAGAGCAAGTGGGCGCTGGCCACAGCCGCGCTGGGCGCCAACGGCGCGCTGGGCGTGGCGGCCGTCGTGGTGCTGATCGTCTCGGCGGTGCTCACCTCCATTTACATGCTCGCTCCTGCGGTGTCGGCCTACGCGATGCCGCTCAGCCCGGATTCGGGGCTTGAGGGCAAGAGGCTGGACCCCGGCTGGCGCATGCAGCTGCCGCTGATTCTGCTGGTGATCGTCATGCTGATTCTGGTGTTTGCCTCTGCGCCGCTGGCCGATTATCTGGGCCAGGTGGCGGCGGGGCTTGTGTAAGGAGGTGTGGGTATGAACGGTTCCCTGATACTGTTGATTCTGGCCGTCGTCCCCATGCTGTGCGCGCCGCTGGCGTGGGCGCTGGGCCGCAAGGGCGGCCAGCGCGCCATCGCGGTGATGATCGCCTGCTCGGCGGTCGAGGTGGCGGCGCTGATCTGGCTCACGGCGTTGGCCGCCGGCGGAAACGCGCTGCGGCTGACCTGGGAGGGCTTCCTGGGCATGGGCATCCGCATGCGGGCGGACGGTTTCCGTGCGCTGTACGCGATGATCGCCTCGGTGATGTGGCTGGTTACGTCGCTGTTCAGCCGCGACTATCTGCGGCATGACCATGCGACGGGCCGCTACGCCTTCTTCACCCTGATGACGCTGGGTGCGACGGCAGGGCTGTTCCTGAGCGATTCGCTCTACACGGCTTTCCTGTTCTTCGAGGTCATGTCCCTGGCCAGCTACCCCTGGGTGGCGCACGAGGAGACCCCGGAGGCCATGCGCGCGGCGCAGACGTACCTCTACATCGCCGTCATCGGCGGTCTGGTCATGCTCATGGGCATCTTCCTGCTGCCCGCCCGCATGGCGACGCTCCCCTTCTCTTCTTTGCCCGCCTTCGTCAGCGCCTATGGCTTTGACGCGCTGTGGCTGCCCGCGGTGCTGATCCTCTTCGGCTTCGGGGCCAAGGCCGGCTCCTTCCCGCTGCATATCTGGCTGCCCAAGGCCTACCCGGTCGCTCCGGCGCCCGCGAGCGCGCTGCTCTCCGGCATGCTCAGCAAGGCCGGCATCTTCGGCATGCTGGTGCTCACCTGCTACCTGATGCACGGCTGCGCGGCCTTCGGCGACCTGATCTTCCGCCTGGGCGTGATCACCATGTTCCTGGGCGCGCTGCTGGCCATCTTCTCCACCAACCTCAAGCGTACCCTGGCCTGCTCGTCCCTCAGCCAGATTGGCTTCATCATGGTGGGCGTGGGCCTGCAGGGCCTCAGCGCAGGCGAAAACGGGCTGGCGGCCTACGGCACCATCCAGCACATGGTCAACCACTCGCTGTTCAAGCTGGTGCTGTTCCTGTGCGCGGGCGTGGTGGCCATGAACGCACATGCGCTGAGCCTCAACGAGGTGCGCGGCTTCGGTCGCAAAAAACCGCTGCTGCACTTCTGCTTCCTGATGGGGATGCTCGGCATCGCGGGCATTCCGGGCTTCAGCGGCTACGCCAGCAAGTCCCTCCTGCATGAGGGCCTCCTGGAATACATCCACGAGCTGACCGCGCTGGGCGAGGGCGCACTGCCCTATCAGATCGCGGAATGGGTATTCATCATCTCCGGCGGCATGACGCTGTGCTACATGTTCAAGCTCTACCTGTGCCTGTTCTGGCAGAAGAACCCCACGCGCCAGGCTGAGTACGACGGCATGCGCAAGTACCTCTCCGTCCCCTCCGGCATCGCGCTGGGGCTGTGCGCGGCCCTCATCCCCGTGCTGGGCCTCCTGCCCGGCGTGCTGATGAGCGGCATCGGCGAGCTGGCGCGTCCCTTCTTTAACGCCGCGGCGCCCGCGCACATGCCCATCGCCTATTTCAGCGGTGAAAACCTGCTGGGCGCGGCCAAGTCCATCATCATCGGCGTGGTGCTCTACGCCCTCAACTGGCAGTTCATCATGAGCAAGGAGAAAAAAGGCTCCCGCTCCTATCCGGAGCGCTGGCCCAAGTGGCTGGATCTTGAGGACCTGATCTACCGTCCGGTGCTCAGGCTCCTGATCGCGGTGGGCTATGGTGTGGCGCTCGTGCTGGACCGGCTGATGGACGGCGTAATCGTGGCCCTGCGCGCCGTGGGCGGACTGCTGGCCCGCGTAGCCGACGGCCTGTGCGACGGGCTGATTCTGGGCGTGCGGCGTATCTTCCTGCCGCCGCTGTCCGCGCGGCAGCCCGTGCCGGTGGGCAACCGCTTCACCTATGCCTTTGGACGCTTCTGCGATGGCGCCAGCGAGTTTGTCACCCGCCTGTTCCATCTGCATCGGCCCAGCTGTACCCGCTACGAGAGCGTGTTCGCCGCCGCGATGGAGGAGGCCGGCCTTCAGTTCAAGCGCCTCACCCGCTCCATCAGCTTCGGCCTTATCATGTTCTGCCTGGGGCTGTTCGTCACGCTGGCCTATCTGTTGTGGCTGTAACGAGACATACCGCAGCCGGCCCGGCGGCTTTTCTGCCGCCGGGCCGGTTTCTTTCTTGATTGCACAAAAAAAGCACCCCCGCCGAAGCGGAGGTGCTTTTTTCAATCTCAGTACTGGTTGTTGCGGTTGCGCTCGAAGCACTCGCGGCAGTACACGGGGCGGTCGCCCTTGGGCTGGAAGGGCACCTGGGTGGTGCAGCCGCAGCCATCGCAGATCACTTCGTAGTACTGGCGCTCGGCGCGGCCGGGATTCTCGCGGTTGCGGCGAGCGGCGCGGCACTCATGGCAACGGGTGGGGTCGTTCTGGAAGCCCTTGTCCGCAAAGAACTGCTGCTCAGACGCGCTGAACACAAATTCCTTGCCACAGTCACGGCATACCAAAGTCTTGTCTTCGAACATGGTTGGATTCCCTCCACTTTTTGGTTTGTTCTGTCTCGAATCTGCTTTGAGTCCCTGGCGTGGTTTCCGTGCTTTCGAACAAACTCGAAGGAAAGGAACCTGAACCATATAACCTAAGCTGGACAGCGGCTCAATTATAGCATGAATCCATGCGTTTGCAAAGCGGTTTCACGAAATTTTCTTTTCCGCCCCTTGTCAGGTGGGGTTTTTGATCATGCGGCGGATATCGTCCAGAAGGCTCACCAAGCTGGGCGACTGCTTGATGGAATCCTCCACCTTGCTGATGGAAGACATCACCGTGGTGTAGTGCCGGCCGCCGAAGGCGTCGCCGATGCGGGTCAGGCTCAGGCCCATCATCTCGCGCGCCAGGTACATGGCGATCTGCCGGGGCACGGTGATCTCGTGGTTGCGCTTGGGGCTTTTGAGGTCCTCCACGCTCAGGCCGTAGTAGTTGGCCACGGCGTCCTGAATGCTGTCACAGGTGATCACGCGCGTTTCGGAGTGCTTGAACAATTCGCGCAGCGCCTCGCGCGCCAGCTGCATGTCGATGGGCCGGCGGGTCAGGCTGGAATAGGCCGTCAGGCGGGTCACGCTGCCCTCCAGCTCGCGCACGTTGGTGTCGATCTTCTCGGCGATCAGCGCCAGGATGTCGTCGCTGATGTTGAGGTGCTCAAACTCCGCCTTTTTGCGCAGGATGGCCAGGCGCGTCTCGAAATCCGGCCGCTGGATATCGGCCACCAGGCCGCCCTCAAAGCGGCTGCACAGGCGCTCCTCCAGCTTCTGAATCTCCTTGGGCGGCTTATCGGAGGTCATCACGATCTGCTTGCCGGCCTCGCGCAGGTGGTTGAACGTATGGAAAAACTCCTCCTCCGTGCCGTGCTTGCCCGCGATGAACTGAATATCGTCCACCATGAGGATGTCCACGTTGCGGAAGCGTTCGCGGAACTGCTGGTTCTGGTTGGTCTGCATGGCGCTGACCAGCTGGTTGGTAAAGTCCTCGCTGGTGATGTATAATATGCGCATATCGGGGTATAGCTCATGCGCATAGTGGCCGATGGCATGCATCAGGTGCGTCTTGCCCAGGCCCACGCCGCCATAGATGAACAGCGGGTTGTACGCCTTGGCGGGCACCTCCGCTACCGCCAGGGACACCGCGTGCGCAAACCGGTTGCTGGAGCCCACCACGAAGGTATCAAAGGTATACTTGGGGTTGAGCAGCGCCAGCGAATCGCCGGAGGAGCGGGCCTCCAGCGCCTTGAGCCGGTCCTTGAGCTCCTCGTGGCCGTAGACCTCCACCGTCAGGGCACGTCCCGCCGCGGTGCTGACCGCCTTTTGAATCTGGCCCATGTAACGGCTGGTGCCCATCTGCTGCACCACGGGGCTTACGCACTCCAGCAGCACCGTATCCCCCACCAGCGCGCAGGGCTTGAGAGCCGTTTCAATCCAGGTGCTGTAACTGATGCGGGTCATCTCCTCCTGCAGAATCTTGCAGGCGCTTCCCCACAGCTCCTCAGCCTTCATCACGGCGCATTCAACCTTCCATTCCTGTATATTATACAATGTTTGCTTTGGTCTGTTATCCACATGGTTCCTTCTAAAGATGCAAAGAATGTGGAAAACGCCCTTGTGGAAAACCACACGCGCCATTCCACATTTCGTGAATTATCATAGCAGATACGGACACTTTTGACAAGTCTCCCCTTCTCTCGCACTTTTGCATAGGCCACCGGATGTTGAAAACCCACTTTCCTACCCATGGTGGCAGGGCGTCATCCCCCCCACAAAACATGGCGCTTGACAAGTTGAAATTGTATATTCATACGTTTTTATATGCATATAATTACATTTTGTAAAGAAAAGATTTCCTTCTGTCATATTTTCCGCGTTCAAAACAAGGACTTGATGAAGAGAATGTAGAAATATGTTGCAGAATTGGGTTGACATCAGCCCGCACAGACGGGAGGTATCAGGGGGCGATGGCGATTCCCGTTGGGGTGGCGGATGTGGAGCGCGTGCTCAGGCCGTGGCTTGGGACGCTTTTTTTGAGCGCCAATCCCCTGGCCGCTGATGTGGCGGCGCACATGCGCGCCTACGCGCCCTACCGTCAGACGCTGGAAAGCCTGCGCGACGAGCTGGAAAGCCTGCTTCTGGTGAAGCTCAACCGCCTGACCAGCGGCAGCCTGACCGTCATCACCGACAATTATCATACCCGCCGGCTGGGCACGGGACAGATCGCCGCCATCACCGATGACCTGATGGGCGTGATTTTCGACAAGCTGACCCCCTTTTCCGCCAACTTCATCAAGCTCAACGACTACAGCCTGCGCGTCTACAGCCTGAGCGCCCTGCGCGTGCTCTACCAGCGCTATGCCTCCTTCTATACCAAAGAGGAATTTGATTTCATGGTGCATATGATCCGCACCATCTACCCGCCGGAGCGCTATGCCGCGTGGCTGAAGGAGTAGGGCCGCGCGTTGCAATTTTTCGGGAAAAAGTGTATAGTGGATAGTGTTTGTCTGCCTTTCCCTCCACCAACGACCCGTGCGGCGCGGCCAGTCCCGCCGCCTTTGACTGCATGAACGATTTTGAACAGCAAACCCTATTCAGCGGCCTGGAGACAGGCGCCTCCCTGCCGCCTCTGGCCGAGCGCATGCGGCCCCGCACGCTTGACGAATTTGTGGGGCAGGAGCGGCTTTTGGGGCCGGGCCGGCTGCTGCGCCGCGCCATTGAGGCCGACCGGCTGCAAAGCAGCATCTTCTGGGGCCCGCCCGGCTGCGGAAAAACCACGCTGGCGTCCATCATCGCCCGCATGACGGGCAGCGCCTTTGAAAAGCTCAACGCTGTGACCAGCGGTGTGGCGGATGTGCGCCAGGTGCTCAAGGAGGCGCAGGATCGCCGCCTGCGCTACGGCCGCGCCACCTACCTGCTGCTGGACGAGTGCCATCGCTGGTCCAAGGCGCAGAGCGACAGCATTTTGCCCGCCATCGAAAGCGGCCTCATTCGCTTCATCGGCTCCACCACGGAAAACCCCATGGTCAGCATGACCCCGGCCATCGTGAGCCGGTGCCGGGTATTCCAGTTTGAGCCCCTTCAAACGCAGGATGTGCTGCGCGTGCTGCAAAACGCCCTGCGCGACCCGGAGCGCGGCTACGGCGGGAGCGATGTGCGCGCGGAGGACGGCGCGCTTGCCTACATCGCCCGCATGTCGGGCGGCGACGTGCGCACCGCCCTGGGCGCTCTGGAGCTGGCCTGGCTGACCACGGCCGAGGAAACCGACCCCTCGACCGGCCGCCCCTTCAAGCGCCTGACGCTGGAGACGGCCCAGGAAAGCGTACAGAAGCCCCTCCTCAAGATGGATGAGGGACAGTATTACGACATGCTCTCCGCCTTCATCAAGAGCATGCGCGGCAGCGACCCGGACGCGGCGCTCTTCTGGTTCAGCCGCCTGCTCTACGCGGGCGTGGACCCCAAACTCATCGTGCGGCGCATCGTGGTGCATGCCAGCGAGGATGTGGGCCTGGCCGATCCCCTGGCCATGCTGCAGGCGCAGGCCGCCGTCACGGCGCTGGAATTTGTGGGCATGCCGGAGGCGCGCATCCCCATCGCACAGGCCATCATCGCCGTCTGTCTGGCGGAGAAGAGCAACAGCGTGTGCACCGCCATCGACGCCGCCATGGCGGACGCTCAGAAGGGCGGGCTGGCTCCCGTGCCCCCGTACCTGCGCGACCAGAGCTATGCCACGCCGCACGCCCAAACGCCGCAGTACAAATACCCCCACGATTATCCCGGCCATTTCGTCAAACAGGCCTATATGCCGCCGGGTTATGAGCATACCGTGTATTACCGGCCCACCGGCCAGGGGCACGAGGCCAAGCTCCGCGACCGGCATGCACGCAGATTTGGAGAAGGCCATGAAGCATGAGCTGAAACGCAAGCCCGACGTTCAAAAAACCACGATGTTTGCCATCGTGGTCAACGCCGTGCAGATCGGCGTGTTGCTTGCCTTTGTGCTCTACGTGCTCACCGCGGGACCGGAGGCGCGCAACAGCTGGTCGCTGCAGTTTATGGTCATCGCGGGCGCGCTGATGGCCGCCTGGGGCGCGGGTGTGGACATTCAGGATGCCCTGCGCACCCGCCGGCTGGAGCGCACCATCGGCGAACTGCAGACGACCAATGAACAGATGGACGCGCTCAACCTGAAGCTGCGCGCCCAGCGGCACGACTTTCTCAACCACCTTCAGGTGGTTTACAGCCTGCTGGAGATGCAGGAATACGGTGAGGCCACCGCCTATCTGGAGCGCGTATACGACGAGCACCGGTCCGTTTCCTCGGTTCTGCGCACCAAGATGACGGCTTTCAACGCGCTGTTGCAGGTCAAGAGCGCGGCGTGCGAGGAACGCGGCATCACGCTGGAGATGGACATCCGCAGCACGCTGGAGAGCCTGCCCGTGCCGCCGTGGGAACTGTGCTGCATCATCGGCAACCTCATGGACAACGCCATGGACGCCGTGGAGGACGCGCCGGGAGGCCACATCCGGCTGGCCGTTTCGGAGGATCTGCGCGGCTTTACCTTTGTGATCTCCAATAACGGCGCGCCCATCCCGGAGGATCTGCTGGGCCGGCTGTTCGAGCCGGGCGTGTCCACCAAGGGCGAGGGCCATGGGCTGGGGCTGAGCATCGTGCGCAGCACGCTGGCCGAATTTGGCGGCACCATTTCTCTGGAAACCGGCCCCGAGACCGTCTTTACCGTCACCGTGCCCCGCGAAAGCGCGGGCGCGTCAAAGCCTGCGCCCGAGGGGCGCTAACACACGAAGGGAGCGCGGGCATTGTCCCGCAGGCGCATGGAACGCAGCAAGCAGCGGTTTTTGAAAAACATGGTGGGATTTTCCATGGTCACATGGATTTCCTTTGCGCTGGGCTTTATCGCCACGCCCATCTCCACGCGGCTCTTTGCGCCCGCGGAGCTGGCGCGGGTGAGCATGTTCGGCACCTACACCTCCCTCTTTTGCTCGGTGTGCTATCTGGGGCTGGACCAGGCATTCGTCCGCTTCTTCCGCGAAACCCCCGGCCGCATGACCCCCCGCGCGCTTTTGACCTTCTGCCTGTCGGTGGCGCTGGGCTTCGGGGTGGTGTCCTCGGCGGTGCTGCTGGGCTTCTGGCGCTCTTTGAGCGGGGAAATCGTGGGGCAGCCGGATTTTTCCATCTTCCTGTGCCTGTGCCTCTACAGCTGCTCGCTGGTTGTTTTCCGTTTCCTGTCGCTGTGCTACCGGATGGAGCAGAACGCGCTGCTCTACACCATCCAGGGCGTGGTGCACGCGCTGCTGACCAAGATTGCCTACCTGGCGGTGGGCTTCAGCCGCCCCACGGGCCGCTACGCCATTGTGGCCCTGACGGCGCTGATGGCGGTCTTTACGGTGGTCTTTCTGATTTTGCAGCGCAGCCGCCTGGACTTTTCCTTCCCCCGCCTGACCGACCGGGACGCCGTGCGCGAGCTGGGCAAGTACGCCCTGCCGCTGGTGCCGCTGAGCGTGCTGAGCTGGCTGAACACGTCGGTGAGCACGCTGGCGCTCAAGCACCTTTTGGGGTACGAGGCGACGGGCATCTTCTCCAGCGCGCTGGGGCTGGCCTCCACGATCAACATCATCCAGACGGGCTTCAACACCTACTGGGCCCCCTACGTGCTGGAAAACTACCAGAGCGACGACCGCCAGCGCTTCTATACCGTGCACCGGCTCATGGCCTGCATGCTCACGCTCTTCGGGCTGGGCATCACGCTCTTGCAGTCGCCGGTGTTTTTGCTGCTGGGCAAGAGCTACCGCAGCTCGGTGGTATTCTTCCCGTTTTTGTTCCTCTCCCCCATCTGCTACTGCCTGGGCGAAACCACGGGCATGGGCATCACCATTTCCAAAAAAACCTACTGGACCACGCTGATCTACCTGTTTTCCGCTCTGGCCAACATCGCTCTGTGCTTTGTGCTCATCCCGCCGCTGGGCATTTCCGGCGCGGCCATGGCCTCGGCGCTTTCGGCCATCCTCACGCTGCTCCTGCGCACCGCCGTGGGCGAAAGGTACTACCGCGCAATCCTTAACTACCGCTACCTGGCGCTGACCATCGGGCTGATGACGGCGGCGTCCTGCCTGAACCTGCTGCTGACGGGCATATGGAAATACGCGGCACTGGTGCTGGTGCTGGCGCTGGCCTGCGCGCTGTTCCATGCGGAGCTTCGTACCCTCTGGACCACCGCCGGACAGGTGCTTTCCGCGCTGCGCGGCCATTTCAGGAAGGAGGAGCGTCATGGACGGTAAAAAGCGCATCCTCATGATTGCGGACGCGGACAGCTTCTGGACCCGGCGGCTGATGGAGCACCTGCTCCTGCCCGCCGGCTATGAACTTGTGCTCTTCCCCATCTGGGGCGACGGCGGCAAGTATGCCGACTTCTACCGGGCCAACGGCGTGACGGTCTATCACGACCGCCACACGCTGCCCATCATCCGCCACATTCCGCGGCTGCGCATGTGGGCGCGCATCGCCCTCAACGCGCGCGACCTGAAGCGTCTGGGGCCGTTTGACATCGTGCACAACCACTACCTGTCCCAGCGCGACCTGGCGCTGGGGCGGCTGGTGGCGCGGCGCTTTCATGCGCACTGGGCGTGCAGCTTCTGGGGCAGCGACCTCCTGCGCGCAAGCCCGCTCGCGCTTCGGCGCATGAAGCCCTACCTGCACCAGTGCGACGCCATCAGCGTGCACAGCGAGCTCAACCGCACCATGATCCGCCGCGTCTATGGCGAGGAAATCGCGCAAAAGACCACGCTGCTCTACTTCGGTCAGACCGGCTATGCGGATATCGACCGGGCGCGCGAGCGCTTCACGCCCGCACAGTGCCGCGCGCGCTTTGGCATCGCGCCGGATCGTTTTGTGGTCTGCGTGGGATACAGCGCCTCCTCCGCCCAGCAGCAGCTGGAGGTGCTTGAGGCGCTCCAGCTCCTGCCTGCCGAACGGCTCCGGCGCATGACGCTGGTGTTGCAGCAGACCTATGGCGAAAACGATCCCGCCTATGTGGCCCGCACCCGTGAGCTGGCGGGCCGCCTGCCCTGCCAGACGGTGGTCCTGACGCAGTTCCTGGGCCCCGAGGACAGCGCCATGCTGCGCCTGTCCGCGGACGTGTTCATTCTGGCCATCCGCACCGACGCCTTCTCGGCCAGCATGCAGGAATACCTCTACGCCGGCGCCTGTGTGCTCAAGGGCGCGTGGCTGGGCTATCCCCAGCTGGAGGACATGGGGATCGAGCTGGAATCCTTCCGCGACTTTGCCGATATACCCGCGCTGGTGGCGCGCGCCATGGACGGAGCGCTCACCGGCCTTGCGCCCGGGCAGCGCGCGCTCTTCCCCCGCCTCTACTCCTGGGAGGCCGTGCGAGAGAGCTGGCTGTCCCTCTACCGCTGATTACCTTCCGCCGATGGGCAGGCCCATCAGCATGTAGCGCCATACGCTGGCGCGGATGCACCAGCGGTGCCGCTGTCCCGTTCTCCTGCGTCTGTACTCGTAATCGCGCTTCATGATGAACCGGCTCCTTTCGTGTCTCTTTATTTATAAGACGCGCAAGGAGCCGGTTTGGTTTGCTGTTTTTTACAAAAATTTTACGATTGTTTTACGCCTGTCCCAGACAGAGCCGCACCGCCTCGTCCAGCACCTCCGCGATATTCTCGCGGATGACCAGCGCGGCCAGGCTGTCGTAGGGCGTTTCATCCCGGTTGATGAGCACCAGGGGCACGCCCGCGCGCAGATACCCCACCAGCCCCGCAGCCGGGTGCACCACCAGCGACGTGCCGCCCACGATCAGCAAATCGCAGCCCCGCACGGCGCGCACGGCGGCTTCCAGCACCTCATCGTCCAGCGGCTCGCCGTAGAGCACCACATCCGGCCGCACCAGCCCCCCGCAGGGGCAGTGCGGCGTGCCCTCCTGCGACAGCACCCACGCAAGGTCAAACTGCCTCCCGCAGCGCATGCAGGTGTTGCGGTGCACGGAGCCGTGCAGCTCCAGCACCTTCCGGCTGCCCGCCGCCTGATGCAGCCCGTCGATATTCTGCGTCAGCACACAGTCCAGCTTCCCGGCAGCCTCCAGCCGGGCCAGCGCAATATGCGCGGCATTGGGCCTGGCATCGGGATAGAGCATCACGTTTTTGTAGAACGCCCAGAACTCGTCCGGTGAGGTCAGGAAATACCGGATATGCAGCATGTCCTCGTAGCTTTTTCCCTTCGCGCCGCCATAGAGGCCGTGCGCGCTGCGAAAGTCGGGAATGCCGCTCTCCGTGCTCACGCCCGCGCCGCCAAAAAATACCGTCCGTTTGCTCTTTTCCAGCATCTTTGCCAGCTGCTTTGCCGCCTCGCTCATTCGCCGTTCTCTCCTTCTGTCAGCGCGCCTTTGGCAGGCGCCGCTCCCTGTCTGTTTCGACGCGAGCGGATGCAAATCCTGTTTTGTCGGTTTTTTGGAGCCTTTGCCCCAACGGGTCGAGGCGGCATAAAACCGCGCCTGCCGGCCCATACTCCAGTTACAAGCCTATGTGCGGAGGTGTGGGTTATGGCGATGAACAAAGTGGAAATCTGCGGTGTGGATACCTCCACGCTGCCCGTGATCTCAAACGAGCGCATGCGCGAGCTCTTTCCCCTGGTGCACAGTGGCGATTTGAACGCGCGCGAGGAATTCATCCGGGGCAATCTGCGCCTGGTGCTCAGCGTGATCCAGCGCTTCAGCAACCGCGGGGAAAACGTGGACGACCTGTTCCAGGTGGGCTGCATCGGCCTGATCAAGGCGCTGGACAACTTCGACGTGACGCAGAACGTGCGCTTTTCCACCTATGCCGTGCCCATGATTATCGGCGAGATCCGCCGCTACCTGCGCGACAACAACGCCATCCGCGTCAGCCGCAGCCTGCGCGACATTGCCTACAAGGCGCTCAAGGCGCGCGACCGTCTGGCCGAGCGCATGGGCCGCGAGCCCAACGTAACCGAGCTTGCCGAGGAACTGAAGCTGCCCCGCGAGGACGTGGTCTTTGCGCTGGAGGCGATTCAGGACCCGGTCAGCCTTTTTGAGCCCGTCTACAACGACGGCGGCGACGCCCTCTACATCATGGATCAGGTGACCGACAACAAGCGCCCGGACAACAACTGGCTGGATGTGATCGGCGTGCGCGAGGCCCTCAGCCGCCTCAGCGAGCGCGAAAAGCACATCCTGACGCTGCGCTTCTTCCAGGGGCGCACGCAGATGGAGATCGCCGGGGAGATCGGCATCTCCCAGGCGCAGGTGAGCCGGCTGGAGAAAAACGCGCTCAATCACATGAAAAAGCACGTGGACAAGGATTAACTCCGAACCCTGCCGTTTTCACGATCCCCGATATGTGGTAAAATGATGCGGGCGACCATTGCCCGCCGCCACATAGAAGGGATCGTGCGCGTTATGCAAAAGCCCGAAAACCGCCGGAAAATCTGGAAAAGCATCTTCGCCCTGCTGCCCCGGAAACAGAAGTCCGGCTTCTTTCTGATTCTGCTGATTCTGGCCGTCTCGGCGGTGCTCAGCCAGCTCACGCCGCTGGCCATCGGGTATCTGACGGACCATGTACTGGCGGGGCAGAACGCCTCGTTTGCCTCGGTCTCGCCGATTCTGGCGGCCATTCTGGCTGTCAACATCGTCAACGAGCTCATCAAGGTGGCGCGACGGCTCATCGTGGAGGATACCGCCGCCCAGGCGGAAAAAACCGCGCGCCAGCGGGCCGCGCTCTCGCTGCTGATGACGCCGCTGTCCTATTTCCGCGCCCACATGACCGGCAACATCCACGGCCGTCTCAACCGGAGTCTGGAAGGCACGGTGAAACTGATCAAGCTGATGGGACTTCGCCCCCGCCGTGACCACCGGTCTGGCGGCGGTGGTCACGATCTTCACGCAGCCGCCCGTCTCCGTGGCGTGGCTGGCGGTGCTGGTGATTCCCGTGGGTACCTTCATCGTGCTTCGCCAGATCGGTACGCAGAAGGGCATCCGCGTGGAGCTGATGGACACCAAGGCGGACATGGACGGCGCCATGGTGGAGCTGCTGGGCGGCATCGAAGCGATCCGCGCTCTGGACAGCGCGCAGACGGAAGGCGCGCGCATCGAGGCGCGTTCCGAGCAGCTGCGCAAAAAGGAGATGCGCCATCACCGGGCCATGGCCTTCTATGACTGCCTGAAATTCGTCAATGAAGCGTTTTTCAGCGTGCTGGTGATCGGGCTTTCGGTGCTGCTGGCCTCGCGGGGCGCCATTACGGTGGGTACGGTGCTCACGGCTTATCTGTGCTTTACCCAGCTCACCGGCCCGCTTCGGGAGCTGCACCGCATTCTGGACGAATTTTCCGAATGCGTGGTGCTGGCAAACGACTACTTCCGGCTGTCGGACCTGCCGCTGGATTTCTCCTATCAGGATGAGGGCGCTTCGAAGGCCCAAACGCCGCGGGACAACAGCGTAACGCTGAAGGACGTGCGCTTCGCCTACCCCGAAAAGCCGGATCAGCTGATTTTAAATGACATCGTGCTGGCGATCCCACCGGGAAAGTTCATCGGTATCGCCGGTCCCAGCGGCTGCGGCAAATCCTCGCTCATCAAGGTGACCGACAAGCCGGAGGAGGCGCAGGGCGAGGTGCTGCTGGGCGGCATTCCGCTCGATTCGCTCTCGCGCACCGTTCTGGCTGCAAACGTGGCGCTCGTGCCCCAGACGCCCTTTCTCACCGCGGATACGGTCTGCCACAACATCCGCTACGGCATGAAGCGCGAGGTTTCCCCGGAGGAGGTCCGAGAGGCGGCGCGCAAGGCCAGCATCGCCGCCGACATTGAGCAGCTGGAGGGCGGGTATCAGTTCGTGCTGGCCGAGGGTGGAACCAACCTCTCCGGCGGTCAGCGCCAGCGCATCGCGCTGGCCCGCATCTTCCTCAAAAAACCCCGCATCCTGATACTGGACGAGGCCACCTCCGCGCTGGACAACACCTCCGAAAAGCGCATCCAGGCCGAGATCGAGAAAATGAAGGAGGAATGCGGCACCACGGTTCTCTCCATCGCACACCGCCTTTCACCCTGCAAAACTGCGACGAGATCATCGTCATGGACAAGGGTTGCATCGTGCAGCGGGGCACCTGCCGCGAGCCGGAAAGCGCGCCGGGCTGTTTCGGGACATGGCGCTGGGGATTCGCAAATAAATTAATGAAGCGCGTCGGGTTTTCACCCGACGCGCCCCTTTTTTACCGGTTCTGCTGGGAAATCATATTGATGAGGCCGCCGGCGAGAATCATGCCACGCTGACGCTCGGTCAGCTCCAGCTTCATCTCCGCCGTGAACCCCTTGGTCACATTGGTTACAGGCACACGGCTTTCTCCCTTTCGTACCCGCTCGGCCACCCCATCCAGTCTGATCTCGTCATCCTGCGAAAAGCGGTCATAATCCGCCTCATCCGCAAATTCCAGGGGCAGAATGCCGTTGTTGATGAGGTTGGCGCGGTGGATGCGCGCAAAGCTCTTGGCCAGCACGCCACGCACCTTGAGGTACAGCGGCACCAGCGCCGCATGCTCGCGGCTGGAGCCCTGCCCGTAGTTCTGACCGGCCAGCAGGAAACCGCCGCCCTCTGCCTTTGCACGTTCGGGGAAGGTGGGGTCCACGGGCGTGAGGCAGTGCTCGCTGAGCTTGGGAATGTTGCTGCGGAAGGGCAGGAGCGAGCTGTCCGAAGGCATGATATGGTCGGTGGTGATGTTGTCCTCCATCTTGAGCAGCACCTTGCCGCTGAGGCTCTCCGCCAGGGCCTCGGCCTTGGGGAAGGGCTTGATGTTGGGGCCGCGGACGACCTCCACCGCGTCCGCTTCCTCTTCCGGGGCAGGGGGGATGATGAGGTTGTCGTTGTAGAGGAAGGTATCCGGCATAACCACGTCCAAATCGGCGTCCACGCCGCGCGGGTCGGTGAGCACGCCGGTCAGGGCGGTGGCGGCGGCGGTTTCGCAGCTCACCAGGTAGATGCCTGCGCTCTTGGTGCCGCTGCGGCCGAAGAAGTTGCGGTTGTTGGTGCGCACGCTCACGGCATTGGTGCAGGGGCTCTGTCCCATGCCGATGCAGAAGCCGCACGCCGTTTCGCAGATGCGTGCGCCGGCCTCGATCATGTCATGCAGCGCGCCGTTGGCGCTGAGCATGCTCAGCACCTGCCGGCTGCCCGGCGCGATGACCAGCGATACGTCGGGGTTCACGGTCTTGCCCTTCAGGATGGCGGCCACGCGCATCATGTCCAGATAGCTGGAGTTGGTGCACGAGCCGATGCACACCTGGTCCACATGGATGGGGCCGGTCTCGGCCACGGTTTTCACGTTGTCGGGCATGTGCGGCAGCGCCACCATCGGCACCAGCGCCGACAGATCAATCTCCACCGCCTCGTCATACGTCGCATCCGGGTCGGCGGCCAGCGGGATAAAGTCCGCCTCGCGGCCCTGCGCCTTCAGGAAGCCGCGCGTCACCTCGTCCGAGGGGAACACGGACGTCGTCGCGCCCAGCTCCGCGCCCATGTTGGCAATGGTCGCACGTTCGGGGATGGACAGCGTCTCAACGCCCGGCCCCGTGTACTCCATCACCTTGCCCACGCCGCCCTTGACGGTAAGGCGGCGCAGCAGCTCCAGAATCACGTCCTTGGCGGCCACACCTCGGCTGAGCCGCCCCGTGAGGCGCACGCTTACCACGCTGGGGCAGCTGAGATAATACGCGCCGCCGCCCATGGCCACCGCCACGTCCAGCCCGCCCGCGCCGATGGCGATCATGCCCAGCGCGCCGCCGGTGGGGGTGTGGCTGTCGCTGCCAAGCAGCGTTTTGCCCGGCTTGCCGATGCGTTCCAGCTGCACCTGATGGCAGATGCCGTTGCCCGGCTTGCTCAGATAGATGCCGTGCTTGCGGGCGACGCTTGCGATATAGCGGTGGTCGTCCGCGTTTTCAAAGCCGGTCTGGAGGGTGTTGTGATCGATGTAGGCCATGCTGCGTTCGGTTTTGACGCGTTTTACATCCATGGCCTCAAACTGCAGATAGGCCATGGTCCCGGTGGAATCCTGCGTGAGCGTCTGGTCGATGCGGATAGCGATTTCGCTGCCCGGCTTGAGCTCGCCGGATATCAAATGGGCGGAAAGAATCTTCTGGGTTACGTTCATGCTTTTGGTCCTCCGTGCACTTTCCCTGTGTTTGCGGCCCGCTTCCGGCAGGCCGCACTGTGTTTAGTATAAGGACTCGTCCGCCCGGTTGCAATGCGGACCGTCAAAAAGTGCAGGAATTGTACAGGCTCAGGGAATACGTCCCGGCACGGGCAAATGCACAGCATCCGAAAATTTCCATTGTGGCTTTGGCTGTCCGTCAGTCCACGTTCACACGGCCTACACAAAGGGCCGCTATACTCTGCCCCATGGAAAGGAGGTCCGCATGAAAGGCTTTTTCCAGGCGCCATGGCGCTTTGCCGCGTGCTACGCGGCGTTTTTGATCGCGGCGTTCACCTGGGCGCTGCTGGATACCTTCGTCATCCCGCACCGGGAGCTGATTGTATCCCGTGCGCGCGACGTCGCCGATGAGGTGCTGGAAACCCTTGCCCCCTCCGCCACCCTGGCCGCGCCTCAGGCGGCAGGCGCCTCCTTCTATCAGGACGAGTCCATGAGCGTGCAGCTCACCACTCTCCGGCGCGACGGCACCACCTGCTATGTGGCGGACGTGCGGCTGGCGAGCCCCGCCCTTCTGCGCACGGCCCTGGCCGAAAACACCTTCGGACGCAACGTGACCGATACCGTAAGCGAGCTTGCCGGGGCAAACGGCGCGGTGCTGGCCATCAACGGCGACTTCTATGGTTCGCGCAAAAGCGGCTGGTGCCTCAGAAACGGGGTGCTCTACCGGGGCGCCTCGGCCTCCTCGCCCACTGAGCTGCTGCTGGTAGACGCCTCCGGCGATTTCTCCATTGCGGATGACCGCACCATGACTGCCGGCGACGCCGACGGCCTGTGGCAAATTTTCTCCTTCGGCCCTGCGCTGGTCACGGACGGAGAAGTGTCCGTGGCGGACGGCGACGAGGTGGCGCGCTCCATGGCCAGCAACCCGCGCACGGCCATCGGACAGATCGGGCCTTTGCACTACGCCTTCGTGGTAACGGACGGCCGCACGGAGGAAAGCGCGGGGCTGTCCCTTGTGCAGCTGGCGGATCTGATGCTGGATATCGGCTGTGAAACGGCCTGCAACCTGGATGGCGGCGGCTCGTCCACGATGGTCTTTCAGGGCGAGGTGGTCAACAACCCCACCACCAACGGCCGCACCATTACGGAACGGGAGGTGAGCGACATTGTCTACATCGGCCTTTGAGCCCACTGTGCGCAGGCGTACGCTGGGCTGCGTCCTCTGCGCGGGGGGCTGTGCCGCGGCGAGCGCCGTCTACCAGACATTCGGGCATGGCGTTACCTCCCGGGCGATGACGTGGGCGTTTCTGGTGCCGCTGCTGGGCGGCGCCGTGCACCTGTGGGCATGGGACATCGCGCGCGGACGCTCCGTTTCCCCCGCTCTGGCACGCCCATGGCAGAACCTGCTCTTCGCGGGTCTGGCCACGGTGACGGCGGGGCTGTATTACCGGGGCATCGTGGACATCGCCGGAGTGGACGGCGGCTGGGAATACTGGTTCCTCGCGGGCGGCGGGGTGCTGACGCTGGCCGGCACGCTTGGCCTGTGGCGAATCAAACCGGAAGGGAGCTGTTGAAATGGGAAATCTCACCTATGTTTTTGAGCGCGTGGAGCGCAAATTTCTGCTTACCCCTTCTCAGTACGAAGGGCTGATGCGCGTGCTGCCCGAATACATGCAAGCGGACCAGTACGGCGAAAGCACCATTTTGAGCCTCTATCTGGATACCGCTGACAGCCTGCTCATCCGGCGCAGCCTGGAAAAGCCCGTTTATAAAGAGAAGCTGCGTCTGCGCAGCTATGGGGTGCCGGGCGACGGGGACAACGTGTTTTTGGAAATGAAGAAAAAGGTGCAGGGTGTGGTGTATAAACGCCGCATCTGCCTGCCGCTGGACCGTGCCATGGCATGTCTGGCACAGGGAACCGTGCCCGCCGCCGGCGGGCAGATCGGGCGGGAGATCGCCTACATGCTGCGCCGCTACCGGCTGCGGCCCGCCGTGCTTCTGGCCTATGACCGCACCGCCTACACGGAGCTGGAGCCCAGCCCGAACCGGCTGCGCATCACCATCGACCGCGATATCCGCAGCCGGCAGACGGATCTGGACCTGCGCCTGGGGGCGGCGGGCGAATCGCTGCTCGCGCCCGGCATGCGTCTGATGGAAATCAAGACCGCGCACGCCATCCCGCTGTGGCTGTGCGCTGCGCTGGATCAAAACGAGATCCGTCCCACATCGTTTTCCAAATACGGCCGCGTGTATGAGGCCCGCATGCGCGCGGGGCAGGCCCGCGCCATGCGCCCCGCCGCCGTGAAAGGAGGTGTTTGCGATGCTGTCTGCCATGTTTGACGTCAATCAGGGCCTGTCCATCGGCAGCATGCTGGTGCTGATGCTCTGCGCCGCCGCCTGCGGCCTGCTCATCGCCATCACCGCCATGCTTACGGGCCAGTGCAGCAGGGGGTTTGCCGCCTCGCTGGTCACGTTGCCCGTGGTGGTGCAGGCCGTCATCCTCATGGTCAACGGAAACGTCGGCACGGGTGTGGCGGTGCTGGGCGCATTCAGCCTGGTGCGCTTCCGCTCCGTGCCCGGCTCCTCGCGCGACATCACGCTCATCTTTCTGGCCATGGGAACCGGCCTGGCCACCAGCATGGCCTATACGGGGTATGCGCTGCTGCTCACGGCAGTGGTGTGCGCGCTGCTTCTGGCCCTGCACTTTATCCATCCTTTTTCCCAGCCGCTTCTGCTGCGCGTGACCATTCCCGAGGATCTGGACTACACCGGCGTGTTTGACGACCTGTTTGCCGCCCACACGCGCCGCTGGCGGCTGGAAGGGGTCAAGACCACCGGTATGGGCAGCCTCTTTGAGCTGCGCTACACGGTTGTCCTCAAGGACCCCAAACAGGAAAAAGCCTTTCTGGATGAACTGCGCTGCCGCAACGGAAACCTCACCCTGTCTCTCACGCGCAACGCGCCCGTCCACGAAGAGCTGTGACAAGGAGGCCTTTCCCCATGAAACGTTTCTTTTCTGTTCTCTGCACGCTTCTCCTGTGCATTCCCGCGTTTTTCGCCGTTATGGCCGAGACGGCGGATGACCTGTTCAGCGACAAGGACCTTACCCTCGCCGATCCCTCCGAGGCCGTTGACATCGTCCTGACCGAAGGCGGCGTAGACATCACCGAGCCGGGTGTCTACCGCCTGAGCGGCCAGGTAGCGGACGGCAGCATCCGGGTGGCGCCGGCCACGGAGGGCGACGTATGGCTCCTGCTGGACGGCGTGAGCGTCCACAACGAGGATGGGGCGGCGCTGACCTCCGACGGCTGCGACAAGCTGATTCTGACCCTGGCGGAGGGCAGCGTCAATTCCCTCACGCAGGGTTCGGCCACGCCTGCCGAGGAGGATAACGACGCGGCCATCTATGTGCGCGACGACCTGACCATCAACGGGAACGGCGCGCTCACCATCGAAAGCGCCTATCTGGACGGGATCAACTGCCGCGATTCGCTGCGCATCGTGAGCGGAGATATCACCGTAAGCGCCGTGGATGACGGCCTGGTCGGCAAGGACGAGGTCACCATCGGCGGCGGGACCATCACCATCAGTGCCCAGACCGGAGACGGCATCAAGGCCACCAACGCCGAGGATGCGGACCGTGGCTTTGTCGCCATCGCGGGCGGCACGCTCACCATTACCACCGGCGAGGGCAGCGCGTCCGTGAGCCAGACGGCTTCCGACGGCTGGGGCAGCCGGGGCGGCTGGGAGCAGCAGGCCGAGGAGGATACGCCCAGCCAGAAGGGCATAAAGGCTGAAACCACGCTGACCCTCTCCGGCGGCACCCTCTCCATCGACAGCGTGGATGACGCGCTGCACGCGGTGGATGTGACTGTTTCCGGTGGCGAGATGACCCTTGCCACCGGCGACGACGGCGTGCATGCCGACAACGCGCTGACCGTCTCCGGCGGGACCATCACCGTGACCCGTTCCTACGAAGGATTGGAGGGCACCGACGTGACCCTCTCCGGCGGCGAGATCAGCATCACCGCCAGCGATGACGGCATCAACGGGGCAGGCGGGGATTCCGCCGCCACCTCCGACGAGGGCGCCTTCGGAGCGTCGGGCCGGTTTGGCCGCGACCGCTTTGCCTCCTCCACGGGCACCGTGTGCATCAGCGGCGGCATGATCTCTGTCTCCGCCTCCGGTGACGGCGTGGATGTCAACGGCGATCTGGAAATGACCGGCGGCGAGCTGTATGTCAACGGCCCCGAAAGCGGCGGCGACGGTGCGCTGGATTACGATGGCTCCTTCACCCTGACCGGCGGCACGGTGGTCGCCGTGGGCTCCGCCGGTATGGCCCAGGGTGTGAGCGACCCCTCCATCCCCGGTACGGTGATGAACGCGTCCGGCTCCGGCGTCCTGGAGGTGCTTGACAGTGCCGGAAATGTGCTGATCCACTTTGAGACGCTGCATGCCTATAGCCACGCGGTTCTCTATTCCGACCGCTTTACGGACGGCGAAACCTATACCGTGACCATGGGCGGCAACAGCCAGTCCGTGCAGATGACCACCGATTCCACCGGCGGCATGGGCTTCGGCGGCGGCCGGGGCGGATTTGGCGGCGGCCGGAGAGAAACGCCCGAAGCAATGCCGGAAGGCGGAAGCGGGGAGCGCCCCGCAAGGGAGCCCGGCACGGCGCCCGAAAGCGCGCCTCCCGAAGGGGAGAGCGGGTCCGAAGAAGAAAAGCTGTAACCCTTCAAACGTCCGGCGGCGAAATGACCGCCGGGCGTTTTTGCTTTGCCCCGTTTTTCCTCCGACAGGCAGAATTGACACTCCGCCGGAAAAAGCGTATGATAGAAGAAAGACAAAACGAATCAAGCGGCGCCCCAGGCGCCGCGGGAGGCGGGGATGGCCTATCTTCTGCTATATATCGCCCTGACGTGGCTGGTGCTGATGCCGGCGCGTTTCCGCGCCATGGCCAAGGGATACCGCAAAGCCTCGCTCGCGCTCAAGGCCCTGCCCACGGCGCTGGCCGCGGCGTTTGCGGCGGCGGGTTATTTCTCCGCGGAGGTGCGGGACCTCTATGGCCTGATGATCTTCATCGGCCTGTGCGTATGCACGCTTGCGGATGTTGCGCTGGATGTGCGCTTTGAAGTGGGCGGCGCGCTGTTTTTCACGGGGCATGTGGTCTATGTGGCCGCGCTCAGCCAGTATCGGGTGCTGAGCTGGTGGTGCCTGACGGTATTCGTGATCGCGCTGGCAGGGCTGTGGTGCTTTGCGCTGCGCTACCGCCGGCACTTTCCCAAGCCGCATCTGCTGGCGGGCGTTATGATCTATGTCGTCGCGCTGGCCGCTCTGCTGGCCTTCAGCCTGCCGCTGCCCCTGCTGGCTCCCTCGGCCCGTTCCACGCTGGCGGCGCTGGGGGCCGTGACGTTCGTCGTTTCGGACATGACGCTCTGTCATAACCTGCTGCTCAAGCGCCCCAGCTCCTGTCATTTCGTGAGTCTGGGCATCTATTACATGGCTCAGCTTTTGCTGGCCCTGAGCGCCTTTCCCCCGCCCTGATCCCCAACGGGAGGTGAACCCCGCCCCATGGATGACCTTCTCTTCTCGCTCAACACCGTCTTTCCCCTGCTGGTCATGATGGCCGTGGGCTTCACGGCACGCCGCGTGGGGGTGATCGGCGAATCCGCCGCACGGCAGATCAACGCCTGTGTATTCAAAATTTTTCTGCCGCTGCTTCTGTGCTTCAACATCGTGGACACGCAGCTGGGCGCGTCTACGGACGTGCGCACGCTGCTCTACGCGTTTATAACCACGCTTTTGTGTTTTGGCACGCTGTTTTTCATCACGCCGCGCCTTTGCCGCGACCGCGCCTCCTGCGGTGTGCTGATTCAGGGCATTGCGCGCAGCAATTATGCCATTTTCGGCATTCCGCTGGTCATGATGATGTACCCCGAGGGGGATACCTCCATCGCGGTGCTCCTGGTGGCGGTGGTGGTGCCGGTGTTCAACGTGCTTTCCACCATAGCGCTGATGATCTTTGGCGGTGAAAAAAGCTCGCCCTGGCGCATCGTGAAGGGCGTATTGCTCAATCCGCTCATTTTAGGCACGCTGGCGGGATTTTTGCTCTGGTATTTCCGCATTCCCCTCCCCACCCTCATTGAAACGCCGCTTCGCAGCCTGGGTTCCGTCGCCACGCCGCTGGCGCTGTTCACGCTGGGAGCGTCGCTGGACTTCGGCAAGGCGCGCGCCAATAGCCGGCTGCTCGTCATCGGTGTGGCGGGGCGGCTGGTCGTGGTTCCGCTGATCTTTCTGAGCCTGGCGGTGGCGCTGGGCATCCGCGATGTGTCGCTGGCCGCGCTGATCGCCGTGTACGCCTCGCCCACCTCGGTTTCCAGCTTCCCCATGGCGCAGCAGATGGGCGGCAATGGCGATCTGGCGGGTGGACAGGTGGTGTTTACCACGGTATTTTCTATCCTGACTGTGTTTTTGTGGGTGTTTGCGCTCAAGAGTCTGGGCTTTCTGGCCTAAAGTGAACCAGCCGGATTTTTTCCGTATTTTTCGCTTTCTCCCCGCTCCTGCTCGTTGTTTTTAAGGGCCGGTATGCTATAATAAAAACCGTATGATTCTGCGATTTGCCCTGATCTTTTCTGCCGGTTAAAGGGGAGTTTTTCATGTCATCCATCACCTTTTATCCCGCGCGCCTCAGCGGGAGCGCGGCGGTTCCCCCTGCCAAGAGCGAGGCGCACCGGGCGCTGCTCCTGGCTGCCCTGGGGCGCGGCGAATGCCGCCTGAACGGCTTTTCCGCACCGCTTTGCGACGATACCCTGGCCATGATCGACGGCGTGCGCGCCCTGGGCGGTGAAGTGCGCCTGGAGGATGGCGCGCTGATTGTGACGCCCGCGCCGCCGCCCGGCAGGCCCGTCACAGACGCGCCTGCGGCAGAGTGCCATGTGCATGCCTGTGCCGCCGCCCTGCGCATGCTGATTCCCGCGTTTCTCACGCGGGGACAGGCAGTGCGCTTTCTGATGGAACCTGCGCTGTTCCGCCGGCCGCTGGACGCCTTTGAGCCGCTGGTCCGGCAGGCCGGAGGCCGCATGACGCGCACGCCCGCCGGACCGGACGGGCTCGCGGTGGTGGAGGTAAGCGGCTTTTTGCCCGCAGGCCGCTATGAGGTGGACGGCTCCCGCTCCAGCCAGTTTGCCTCCGGCCTGCTGATCGCGCTGGCCCATGCCATCACCCCGGACGGCACGCCTGCACCCGCCGCGCTCACCGTAACCGGCCCCATCGTCAGCCGGCCCTATCTGGATATGACGCTTCGCCTGATGGAGCGCTTCGGGATTTCCTTCACGGAGCAGGAGGAAGGCGTATTTGGCCTCTCGCCCGCCTGCGCGCCCGCGCCGGAAAGCATCGCTGTATCGGGCGACTGGTCGCAGGCGGCGGTGCTTCTGTGCGTGGACGCCATGGGCGGCGGCGTGATGCTGCCCAACCTGCGCCGCGACGGCCTGCAGGGCGACGCGCGCATCGTGGATGTGCTGGAGGAGATGGGCCTGCGCATCCGTCAGACGCGCGGCGAGTGGTATGCCGCCAGCCCGTCGCACGCCGGGCTGATGCCCGCCCGCATCGACTGCTCCGACATTCCCGATCTTGCGCCCATTCTGGCGCTGACCTGCACCCAGGCGCGCGGCCTCTCCACCCTGACGGGTGTCAGCCGCCTGCGCCTGAAGGAGTGCGACCGGCTGCTAGCCACGCAGGAGCTGCTGGCCCGGCTGGGCGCGAAAACCGATGTCAGCCCCGACGGCGACACGCTCACCGTCACCGGTCCCGTGCGCCTGCGCGGCGGCTTCACCGCCGATGCACGCGGGGACCACCGCATGGTGATGCTGCTGGCCACCGCCGCGCTGATTGCCGACGGTCCCATCACGGTGACGGGCGCGGAGTGCATCTCCAAATCCTGGCCCGGTTTTGTGGATACCTACTCTCAGTTGGGAGGGATCGCCAGATGAGCAGTCGCATCGGACGCATGCTTTCCGTGCAGATCTTCGGCGAAAGCCACGGTCCCGCCGTCGGCGTGACGCTCGACGGCCTGCCTGCCGGACTTTCCCTCGATATGGACGCGCTCAGCGCCTTTTTGCAGCGCCGCGCCGCGCGCGGCAGCGCCATCGCTACCCCCAGGCGCGAAAGCGACCTGCCGCGCATCGTGAGTGGCCTCAAGGACGGCGCTACCACCGGCCAGCCGCTGACCGCCCTGTTTGATAACGCCGACACCCACAGCGCGGACTACGGCTTTCTTCCCGACCGACCGCGCCCCGGCCATGCCGACTACCCCGCCTGGGTGCGCAGCGCCGGTTTTGACGACCTGCGCGGCAGCGGACATCACAGCGGCCGCCTCACCCTGCCCTATGCCTTTGCGGGCGGCGTGGCCTTGCAGCTGCTTTCGCGCGAAGGCGTACGCGTGGGAGCGCATGTCCTGTCCATCTCCTCCGAGCGGGATGACGCGCTCGATCCCCTTTGCCCGGATATGGACGCGCTGGCGCGATGCCACGCGCAGCCCGTGCCCACCCTGGACCCCGAAGCCGGGAGCCGCATGTATGCCGCCATCATGGAGGCCCGCGCCGCGGGCGATTCGCTGGGCGGCGTGGTGGAGTGCGCCGCCGTGGGCCTGCCTGCCGGACTGGGCGCGCCCTTCTTTGAAGGCGTGGAGGCCGTCATGGCCGCCCAGCTGTTTTCCATCCCTGCGGTCAAGGGCGTCGAATTCGGCGCGGGCTTTGGCGCGGCCGCCCTGCGCGGCAGCGAGTACAACGACCCCTATGTGATGTCGGATGGGCGGGTAGCCACCGCGCGCAACAGCGCGGGCGGCCTGCTGGGCGGCATTACCAGCGGCATGCCCATCATCGTGCGCGCCGCGTTCCGCCCCACGCCGTCCATCAGTCTGGAGCAACAGACCGTGTCCCTTTCCCAAAAAGCGCCGACATCCCTTGCCGTGCGCGGCCGCCACGACCCCTGCGTGGCCGTGCGTGCCGTGCCCGTGGTGGAGGGCGCGGTGGCGCTGGCGCTGCTGGAGCTTTGGCTGGAGCGCCGCGCCTCCTTCCCCCTTGCCACGAGGGAGGGCCTATGATACAGAAAAATCAACGTCTGCGCCTTAGCTGCGAGCGTCTGGGAAGCGAGCTGGAGGGCGTATGCCTGAAAGAGGGCATGCCTGTATTCGTGCCCGGCGTGCTTCCCGGCGAGGAGGCGGATGTGCTGTGCGTCAAGGTGCAGCCGCGCTATGCCTTTGGCCGCCTGATGGAGGTGCTCACTCCTTCGCCCGACCGTGTCGATCCGCCCTGCCCGGTCTATGACCGCTGCGGCGGATGCAGCGGCCAGCACATGCGCTACGAGGCCACCCTTGCCGCCAAGCGCGCGCAGGTATTCGACTGCCTGACGCGCATCGGCGGCCTCCCGCTCCGCTCTGAGGATGTGCCGCCCGTCCTGGGCGCGGAGCATCCGTGGCATTGCCGCAACAAAACGGCCCTGCCCGTGGGCGGCACGGCGGATGCGCCGGTGCTGGGCTTCTACCGCCGCCGCAGCCACCAGATTGTGCCCATTGACGATTGCCCGGTGGCCATGGGCGGGCTTACGGGCGTGATCGCGGCGGTGAAGGAATGGATGCGCGCCGAGCACATCCAGCCCTATGACGAAGCAACCGGCCGCGGTCTTTTGCGCCACGTGGTCACGCGCGTCTCGCGCGCGGGCAGCCTGATGGTCGTACTCACGGCCACGCGCGCCAAATTGCCCGGCGTCCCTCGCCTCATCGAACTGCTGAATGCGCATGCACGAGGCTTCTGTTCCCTGCACGTAAGCGTAAACGCCGAGCGCAACAACGTCATCCTGGGCCGCGAAAGCCACCGACTCTACGGCGAGGACGCCATTTTTGAGACCTTGCTCGGCCTGACCTTTGAAATGCCGCCCCTCTCCTTTTTTCAGGTCAACCCCGACCAGACCGAGCGGCTCTATCAGACCGCGGTGGACTTTGCCGCCCTCGCTCCCGGCGACGTGGCCGTGGACGCCTACGCGGGTGCGGGCACGCTGTCGCTGTGTCTGGCGCGTCACGCCTCGCGCGTGATCGGCATCGAGATTGTGCCCCAGGCCGTGGAGGGTGCGCGCCGCAACGCCGCGCGCAACGCCATCATCAACGCCGAATTTCACGTCGCCGCCGTGGAGGACCTGCTGCCCCGGCTGGTTGCGGACGGCCTCCGCCCGGATGTGGTCGTGCTTGACCCGCCCCGCAAGGGTGTGGAGCCCGCCGTCATCGAGGCCGTGCTGGCCGCCCGTCCCCGCCGCGTGGTCTATGTGAGCTGCCACGTGCCCACCCAGGCGCGCGATGTGCAGCTGCTCACCAGTGGCGGCTACCGCTTTGAGCGCTGCCAGCCCGTGGACATGTTCTGCTACGCCGGAGGCGTAGAAAACGTCCTCTCCCTCTCCAGGGGGTGACCCCCTGGACCGGCGGACTGCCCGCCCTTTGGGGCGGGCAGGGGGGCCCGCAGTGGGCTGCAAGCAATAAAGGACGCCCGGTGGCGGAAGGCCACCGGGCTTGTTGCCGCCGGAGGGCAGAAGGCCCTCCGGCTTTACGCTGCGGAAAAAGGGTGCCGTGGCGGATGAAGAAAAAAACGACAACATTGCCCGCGGGAACGGCCTCTGCCACCCACGTCCTCCCGGCGGAGCGGGGTCCAGGGGGTCACCCCCTGGACCCCCTGGACCGGCGGACTGCCCGCCTGCGGCGGGCAGGGGGCGCGCGATGGGCTGCAAGCAATAAAGGACGCCCGGTGGCGGAAGGCCACCGGGCTTGTTGCCGCCGGAGGGCAGAAGGCCCTCCGGCTTTACGCTGCGGAAAAAGGGTGCCGTGGCGGATGAAGAAAAAAACGACAACATTGCCCGCGGGAACGGCCTCTGCCACCCACGTCCTCCCGGCGGAGCGGGGTCCAGGGGGTCACCCCCTGGACCCCCTGGACCGGCGGACTGCCCGCCTGCGGCGGGCAGGGGGCGCGCGATGGGCTGCAAGCAATAAAGGACGCCCGGTGGCGGAAGGCCACCGGGCTTGTTGCCGCCGGAGGGCAGAAGGCCCTCCGGCTTTACGCTGCGGAAAAAGGGGGCCGTGGCAAGCACAGGAAAGCAGCCCCCATGCCCGCGGGAACGGCCTCTGCCACCCACCTCCTCCCGGCGGAGCGGGGGTCCAGGGGGTCACCCCCTGGACCCCCTGGGCTCGCCGGTTTTGCCGTCCAGCTCGACGTGCCAGAGCACGTCGTACGTATCCTTCTCGCAAATGTAGAAGGACCAGTAGACAGGCTCGCTGTGGCCCAGACGGTAGAATCCGGGATAGAGCTCCAGCTCATCGGCGGGGATGGCGTCGCTGCCCCAGGCTTCTGCGTAGGCGTCCAGCGCGATCTGCTCGGCTTCCTCCAGCGGGAGATCATCCTCGCCGGGCAAAATGTAGTAGTGGTCGTGCGCGCCCAGATACATCTCCTCCAGCTGCCCGTACCATGCCTTGTCCTCCAGTGACCAGAATTCCACCGGTACGTTCTCACCGTATTTTTCGTGCATGCTTTTCAGCAGACGATTCAGGTTGCGGTCGTTGTCGTACTGGATGCGGGTGATGCCGTCAAAGCGGTCGGGCAAAAGGTCGTAGAGCAGCGCGTCCGCTTCGCCGGAGAGGGCCGCGTCTTCCATGAGCATAAACATGCCCTCCCCCTCCAGAGAAACGTGCAGCCAATAGTCCAGCTGGCCCAGTACCGTCACCCCGGTGCCGTCGCGCTCCAGCGCGGCCACGTCGGATTCGCGGTGGTTGAGGGTGTAGAGGGTGGTGAAGCCGCTTTCCTCCCCACCTGCCAGCGTAGCGGTGGGAAGCGCGTCCGCCGGCTTTTCGTACACCAGGTCGCGCAGGGGCATCCAGCCCGGAATGCCGGAGGTATCGCCGTCCCCGGCGATAAGCACGCTGGCCCAGTTGGGCTCGCCCTCCACGCTGTTCCATTCCGGGAGGGCGCTGCTCTCGCACAGCTCGACCACGGTGACGGGCGTGCCGTTGAGGTAGATGCCCATGGGGCAGTTCACGTCATTGGCGCTGGGGCCTGTCAGGAGCACGGTTCCTGTGCCTTCGGCGGCATGCACCCAGGCGTTCAGCGGCAGGGCGGGGCTTTCGTCCTCGACCAGAGCCAGCGCGCCGCCCAGCACAGCCGTCAGCGCCAGCGCCAGCACCCCCAGCGCCACGCCCGTCCGACGGCGGCCCTCCATAATGGCGATGATGCGACGCTTCATGCCGTTGCGCCCGCCGTAAAACGACGTGCACAGGGCGGTACGGGCGCGCGCCTGCCGCCGGATGACGCGCAGGATGGTTTCGGAATAGAAGCGGCGCTCCTCCTCATCCGCGCGAGCGGTAACATGGCTGTCGCAGGAAGCCTCCTGATAGAAGCACAGGGAGCGGCCCATGGCCCAGACCACGGGATTGTACCAGTGCAGGGCATAGGCCAGCACCAGCCCGGCCTTGACCAGCAGGTCGCCGCGTTTGAGATGCGTCAGCTCGTGCCGGAGGACCAGCGCCAGCTCTTCGGTGGTCAGTTCCTCATCCGGCAGCAGAATCACGGGATGCAGCAGTCCCATCAGCATGGGGCTGGACACCGTGGGGCACAGGCGCAGGCTGACCCGGCGGCGGATGTGCATCTCCGACAGGCAGCTTTGCAGCGCCTCGGCGTAGCCCTCCGCCTCGCAGGGCATCTGCCAGCGGCGCACGGTGCGCACAAAGCGCAGGTGGCTCAGCGCCGCCAGCGCCAGCACCGCCGCCACGCCCGCCAGCCAGACCCACGCCAGTACGGAGAGCCAGTCCACGGGGATGACGGCGCTTGCCGAAGCGCTCTGTTCCCCCTCCACGACCGTCAGCGTCCGATCTGCCGTGGTCGTTCCGGTCGTATTCTCCACATATGCATGCTGAGCGTCGGCGCCGGTCCGAAAAGGCTGCTGAGCGGTCTGCCCGGCGGCAGACACCTGCACAGCCGATGGAGCCTGCACGGCGTCCGCCATTTGGCTTTCGGCAGTCAGCGGGGCTGCGGTTGCCGCGCCGCCTCCGACGGGCCGTGACAGCGCCCGCGGCAGCTCCACCGTCATCAGCGGACGGCTTGCCAGCAGGCTGAAGGGAATCAGCAGGCCCGCCAGCACCACCACCCACACGCGATACAGTCCGCGTGGACCGTACCGCCGCCTCAGCAGCGGCAGCAGCGCCAGGTAGACCAGCGACAGCACCGACAGTCCCGCGCCCGTGCAGACCATGGCCAAAAAATAGCTTTTCACGAACGGCCGCCCTCCTTTTGCCGCTCAAGCCACCGGCTCAGCTCATCCAGGTCGCTTTCGGTCAGGCGCTCGCTTTCCAGGGCGGTCAGCAGGCTTTTGAAGCTGTTGCGGTGGTAGTGCTCCACAAAGCTCTCCGTTTCCATGCGCAGGTATTCCTCCCGCGTGATGATGGGATAAAACGCCCGCTCCCGTCCGCTGCCCCGCTCCACGCGCAGAAAGCCGCGCTCGGTCAGCCGCGCAAAAAGCGTGACTACGGTCTGGATCTTCCAGCCCCGCGCCCGACCCAGCGCCTCCATCACCATGGTGGTGGTCACGGGCGGCTCGCGGTCCCAGATATAGGTCATGATTTCAAATTCGGTATCGGGCAAACGCTGCGATTTCATATGGGTTTCCCCCTTCGCGTTTTGATAAGACGACATGTGTTACAGACAGCCTTATAATACATTCTGTCTTACTTGTTGTCAATCCCCCCTCCGATGATTTTCAATTTGTAACAAACGCATCCGATGGTTGACAATTTGTAAGACGTGATGTAGTATGATGGTGACGGCAAGGGACAGACGAAAAACGAATCAGGAGGAATCCTATGATGAACAGAGCATTCAAACGCCTCATGGGGCGCTTGCTGATCGCGCTACTGCTGCCGGCGCTGCTGTGTCCCGCCGCCCTGGCGGACGATCAGACCGCCGATACCTGGTACTTCGGCGGCACCGGGCAGGAAACCTTCTATGAAGCCACGCCCCTGCCCAACGGGTGCCTGCTGCTCAACGGCTCCACCCAGCTGGGACGCAAAGGCCAGGAGCAGCTACCCTTCGCCTCAGGAGAAAGGCGCGCCTGGCTTCTGTGTCTGAACCCGGATATGAGCATCGCCTGGGAGGTCATCGACGGCGCGCAGGGCACCACCCGCTACGTGGTGCCGCAGGTGCTGGCGGACGGACGCATCGCCGTGCTGTACTACAACAGCCCCAGCCAGGTGACGGAAGCGGTTGCCATCCGCTACTTCACGCAGGACGGCGAGCCTGCGGGCGAGGTAAGCCTGCCCGCGACCGCCCCGTTTGAGCTTCCGGGCGACCGGTGCGCGGGGGGCTATGTCTTTTCCGGCTACGAGGTGGACACCCAGTTTGCGGATGAATCAGGAATATACACCCTGCCCGACACCGGGGACTCCTCTGTGAGAAGCACCGGCGGGCGCTCGGTGCTGGCCACGCCGGATGGGCAGATCGTCTGCGGCTTCTTCGTGGTGGAGGGGGAACGCCTCGCCGCCCTGGCCTATGTGGACGCAAACGGCACCGAGCGCTGGAGGTTCTCGCCTGACAAATATGCCTCCGGGGACTTCGGGTCGCCCTGCCTGCAAAAGGACGGCAGCATCGTTTTCCTCTGGTCCCACACGGACCCCGACACACGCGAGACGACGGCCATGAGCCTGCTGTGCCTGGACCAGGACGGCACGCTTTTGTGGGAGCTGCCCGTGCCCACCGGCATCGGAACCGAGTTTACGCCGGTGGACGGCGGCTATGTATTCTGCCGCACCTGGTCGGAAAAGACGTACACGCATGCCCGCTTCACGCTGGTGGACCTCAACGGCCAGGTGGTGGAGGCGCGCGACGCCCAGCCGCGCAGGGAGGAATTCTCCGGCGAAATCATGTTCACCTGGAACGGCGAGGCATGGATGCTGACCAACGCCGAGCGTTCCTCCAACCGCGTGAACGACCGTCAGGATGAGCTGGAGCTGGTGGACGCGGCGCTGATCCGCGTGAGCGCCTGCGAGGTCGTCACGGACTAAGGCGCGGCGCGGTTCACTGCTCAGCGTCAGAATCGCGATGGCACAAGGGAAGGGCCCGTCAAAGCGGCTGTGCTTTGGCGGGCCCCGTTGTTTCAGTTATTCAGCGTGACCTTGAACAGATATTGCGGCAGCACGCGGCGATATTCCTCATACAGCCCCGTCTGCTCATAGAGGCGGACATAATAGCGATACAGCTCCGTTTTCACCTTCATCGCGTTCCAGGGATGAATCACCGCCTGCCGCGAGGTGGACAGTGCGAGCCCGCCCGGGCTTCTCACATAGTCATACACAGGCTCGCCCAGCACCGCCACATAGCGGACCCATCGGTAGTACTGGGTGTTGAAGGCAAAATCCTCGCCCCAGGGCAGCCGTCTGTCGCAGCGGATGGCGTTGCGGAGAATCACATCGCGTCGGTAGAGCTTGTTCCACAGCACGGCATAAAAGAAGCTGTTGGGATGTGCGGACAGCCTGTCCAAAAACTGACGCTGGCTGAGAATCATGTCCTGATCCAGAAATCCGCGCTTCTGGCGCAGCTGGCCGAGCACCTCCGTATACGGGGCGATGACCAGGTCGCACCTGCGCCGCTCCATGGCCTCCACCATGCGCCCGGTGGCGTCGGGCGCCAGCAGGTCATCGCTGTCCACAAACTGCACGTATGTTCCGACCGCATGGTTCAGGGCCAGGTTGCGCGCGGCAGCCACGCCGCTGTTGTCCTGCGCAAACACGCGCACCCTTCCGTCCTGCGCGGCAATCTCCCGCAGAAGCGCCAGGCTTTGATCGGTACTGCCGTCATCCACAGCCAGCACTTCAATATCTTCAAAGGGCTGGTGCAGCACGCTCCCGATGCAGCTCACAAGCGTTTTTTCCGCATTGTAGACCGGCACGATCACACTGACGGCCGCCCCTTTCGTCGGCAACGCGTTCCCCTCCCCGGCGCGTCAGGCTCTGACGCTGTCCTCTCTGCTTTCCTCGTCCGGTTCCACGCCGGCCAGGCCCACATCTTCCAGACGCACCGTCATGTCCTCCAGATGATTGATGGAATGCTCGGTCTTGACCCAGTTCGTCTGATGACGGTGCTTGAACAGGCCCACCACCTGCGCCCATCCCGCCAGCATGGTGTTGATTACCATGCTGCACAGCATGGGCAGCAGGATCTTCAGATCCACACGCCGGTGATTGTCCAGCCACTCGCCCATATAGAACAAAAAGATAAAGGAATAGATAAACAGCACGATGCTCGGCCAGTTCAGCGTAAGCCAGCTCTCCATGGTGGCGTGCACGGGGGGGCTCTCAATCCAGCCCACCAGTTTGAACAGCTCCATCAGGAGCCCCAGGGCCAGCTGCACCATCAGCACCACATAGGGGGTAAGGCTGTACATATAGAAAAACGTGGAGATAAATTCCCCCAGCCGGATGCGCCTCTGAAACAGGGCCCGGAACAGCCGGCCCGTGTTTTTGAAGGCTACAAACCAGTGTCCCTGCGCCCAGCGCGTGCGCTGGCGGAAACTGGCGTAAAAGCGCGTAGGCTTTTCGTCATAGATACGCACGTTATTGTTCCACAAAATGCGCTTGCCGTCGCAGGTGGCCTCGATCTGCAGCTCAAAGTCCTCGGTAAGCGACATGGCGGTCCATCCGCCGCGCTTGTACAGGTACTTCGCCGATACGGCAAAGCCCGTGCCGCCGATCACGCTGTTGAGACCCAGCCGGCTTTTGGCGTATTGGAAAAACCGGTTGGTAATGGTATAGGTCATGTAATAGAACATGGCCACCATGCCCTTGCGGTTTTTGCAGCCCAGGTAGCACTGGATGATGTCCGCCTTGCCCTCTGCCGAGAGGTACTGGCTGTTGACCTCCAGAAACATGTTGGGGTCGATCAGGTTGTCGGCGTCAAAGAACATGACCAGGTCGTAATGATCCTGATATCCATCCAGGGCGTTGAGCGCCTTTTGCAAAACGATGGGCTTGCCGGTCGGCGCATCGGGACTTTCCTTGTGGCTTTCCAGCACGTTGGCCCCCATGCGGCGCGCTACTTCCACGGTCCTGTCCGTGCAATTATCGGCAAGGATATAAAAGTCATACAGCTCGCGCGGATATTCCATGTGCTCCAGGTTGTCGATGATATCCGCAATGACCGCTTCCTCGTTGTGAGCGGGCACAAGCACCAGAAAGCGCATCTGCGGATCGTGATCCTGATAGTTTTTGGTATTGCGCTTGAAGCCAAAGAAGCTGATGCACAGCTGGTAGAGCAGCATCAATACCAGCCAGGCGCTCATGATACCCATGACAGCCTCAATGACTGCCGCTACGATTTCCACAGGCTAACATCCTTCCATCTGCATGTCCGGCAACAGGCAACACTTATTTATACTATATCCCCTGCCGCATGTCAATGCATGTCATAAAATGAACACTCTCCGATGAACTCGCGAAGAATGCTCAGAGGCGGGATTTCGTCCATCACATCGCCGTCCACCGGCAGGAAATAGTGCAGCACCTTCAGCAGGCGATGCGCCACCAGATACTCCGGCGCGGTGCGGGGGATGGAGAGCAGCAGCTCGTAGGCGATGGTTTTGAGCACCGGCAGCTCGTAGTGCAGCGAGGTATTGAACATCACGTCGGCCTTTTCCATGTTGGGAAAGATCCAGCGTTCCTCCCCCGCGCGCACCTTGGGCCACATGTCGATGGTCTCCACCGGCGAGGTGTTGCGGAACCGCATGTCGCGCACGATGCGGCGCAGCAGGCGCACGTCCGTCGTGCGGATACGGTTGTGATCGTCGAGGTTGATGCAGCTGAGCGCGCTGACGTAAATGCCGTAGGTCAGCTGCTCGGGCACCTCGGCGGTGATGCGGTCGTTCATGCCGTGAATGCCCTCCAGCAGCAGCGGCTCGCCGGGGCCGACGGTCAGCTCGTAACTCTTGGGACAGCGCGCCCCGGTTTTGAAATCAAAGCGCGGCATCTCAACCGTGCGTCCGCTGAGCAGCTCCTCCAGGCAGGAGGTGAGCAGGGGCACATCCAGCGCGTCCACATGCTCCAGATCGGGCTTTCCGTCCGGTTCAAGCGGAATATCGCGGCGGTCGCGGTAAAAATCGTCCAGCGACACCAGATGCGGACGCTGCCCCAGCACGCGCAGGTGCACGGCCAGCCGGTTGGCAAAGGTGGTTTTGCCGCTGGAGGAGGGGCCGAAGATCATCACCACGCGCGCGCCACGCCGCAGGATCTCATCCGCGATGCCGGCGATGGATTTGTCGTGCAGCGCCTCGTTGACGCGGATAAACTCCCGCAGGCGGCCATCACGGATCATCCGGTTCACATCCGCCGCGTTTTCCGCGCCCAGGATGCGGCACCACCGCTGGGAGGTGGCAAACTCGCGCAGGAATTTGGCGCGCGACACATACGGCGCGGGCTCGTCAGGATTGGCGGGCGAGGGCGCCATCAGCACCACGCCGGGATAATGCGGCTTGACCGCAAAGGCGCGGATCATACCCGTGGAGGGCAGCATGGCTCCGTAAAAATATTCGCACAGCGGACCGATGCGGTACATGCGGATGTTCTGCTGCGGGCGGTAGCGCAGAAGCTGGGCCTTGTCCAGCCAACCCTCGTTTTCAAAGTAGGCGATGGCCTCCTCGCGGGTCCATTCCTCCTTCTGGAAGGGCAGATCCTGCCGGACCAGCTCGCGCATGTCCTCCTCGATGGCACGGGCCATTTCATGCCCGATTTCGCCGTCCAGAAGGCGCAGGTACAGGCCGTAGCCCACGGAGTTGAGCATGCGCGCCCGCTTGTCGGGATAGAGGCGCTTGAGGCTCAAAAGGAACAGGAAGCGCAGCGAGCGTTCGTAGACGCGCCGTCCCTCCTCGTCCTGATAGGTGAGCGGCTCCAGCACGCAGTCCTCCGTCAGCGGGTCGGACAGCTCCACGCATATCCCGCCCTGCATGGCGCACAGAACGCGCTCCGCCTGCCCGGCGGGCAGCATCGCACGGATTGCCTGGCCCGCGGTGGTTCCGGATGCAAAGTCCCCGCTTTGCGCTCCCATCGTAATATGAATCATGGCCTGTTCTGCCATTGCCGCGCCACCTCCCTCCTCAGGCATCCTCAAAGGGCATGTTGCTGGAATACGCCGCAGAGAGGTCCTCCACGTCCATATGCTCGTAATCGCCGCGTTTGAGGCGGTACTGATATTGCAGCTCCTTGGTATGCACATAGGCCCGGGTCTGCCGGTTGGCCGGCAGCACGCTCAAGTGCATGCCCTTCTGTCCGTCAGGCAACTGAGAAAACCGGATCTTCACAAACATCTGCCCATGCTGCTGGCAGCGGCTGAGCGCCACGTATTTGCCCGGCGCCTGAGGAATCAAAGCGGTCTGGCGCTTGGTGGGCTGGCCGCAGGTGGGGCACTTGGGCGCGGCCAGCGCCTCGCCCTCCAGCGCCTCACGCACGGAGGGCACCAGGTCGGTCACGCGGAAGCGGCTTCGCCGGTCGTTGTGGCACAGCTTGCGCGGCTGCTCCTCATAGCGCAGCACGTCCATGGGGTGCGGCAGCTTCCGGAGCACCTGTGCGGTATAGTATGCGTCGTGCATGGCGTTGTGAAAGCTGCGCTCCTCGTCCACCTCCACGCCGAGCGCCTCCATGGCGGTTTTCAGCGCCGTCTGCCCGCTCTTGCCGGCTTCGGCGGCGTAGAGGCGCTGCAGGTCATACATCTTGGGCAGAGGACGCTCCACCCGGAAAAAGTCCACATTCTGCTGCAGCACGCTCACATCATCGCAGCCCCAGGTGACGAAGGCGCAGTCCTCGCCGCACCAGTCCATAAACGTCTCCATCGCCTCCGGAAAGGCGGGGGCATCGCACAGAACATCCCGCGTGAGACCCGTCATGCGCCTTACACGCGGATGAATGGTCTGGTAATGCGTGGGGTTCACCGGGATGGAGATGGTGTCCACGATTTCCAGCCCCTCATCCAGCTTGGCCGCTCCAAACTGAATGACCTCAAAGAGCAGCCGGTCGCCCACGCGGCGGTAGGCCGCGCTCTGATAGCTGGTCGGCTGGTTCCACTCCAGGTCCAATACGATCAACTGCATGTCCATTACTCCCGTATATCAAGGCATTGCGCCGCGGCGGCGCGCCCGGCCAGCAGGCCGGTGGCAAAGGCGATGTGCAGGTTGAACCCGCCGGTAAGCGCATCCACGTCGATGGCCTCGCCCGCCACATACAGGCCCGGCACAAGGCGGCTCTGCATGGTGGAGGGATCTATTTCCCGCACGCTCACACCGCCGCGTGTAACGATGGCCTCCTCCAGGCTGCGCGTACCGCAAACAGGCAACTCAAGGGCCCTGGTCATTTCCGTCAGGCGGTGGCGCTCCTCGCGCTCCAGCGCGCCGGCGGGTTTGAGCGGGTCCAGGCGGCACAGCCGGGCTACCGTCTCCGCCAGCCGGGCGGGAAACAGGCCGCAAAGCACGTGGCCGAGCTGTTTTTTGGGCGCGGCGGCGATGTCGCGCAGAATGCGCGCATCCAGCTGCGCATCCGTCAGCCCCGGTTTGAGGTCCAAAACGAGTTTCATCTCCTGCGCGGGCAGGCCGGTCAGATAGGCCGACGCGCTCAGCACCAGCGGCCCACTCACGCCGAAATGGGTGAAGAGCATCTCGCCCAGGTCGCTGTAGAGGCGCTTTTTGCCGCGCAAGAGCGTAAGCCGCACGTTTTTGAGGGACAGGCCGGTGAGCGCACGCACCCACTCGGCCGGACTCTCCAGCCCCACCAGCGAGGGCAGCGCCGGCAGCACCGTATGCCCATAGGCCCGAAGCCATGTCCACCCGTCGCCCGTGGAGCCGGTGGACGGATAGCTCGCGCCGCCCGTGCATATAACGGCGGCGGCACAGGGCACGTTGCTTCCGCCGGCGAGCGTCACGCCCGCCACCCGGCCGTCCTGGACAGAAAGGCCAGTCACGCGCGCATTCAGCCGTACCTCCACGCCCAGCCGGCGCAGCTGCCGCTCAAAGGCGCGGGTCACGTCGCTGGCCTTCTGGCTGGCGGGAAACACGCGGTTTCCCCGCTCCACCACCAGGGGACAGCCCCAGCGCTCCATCTGTTCCATCAGAGCCGACGGCGGCAGCGCGTCCAGCGCGCTGTAGAGAAAGCGCGGGTTCCGCACCACATTTTGCAAAAAGGCGTCCCGGTCGCAGGCGTTGGTCAGATTGCAGCGGCCCTTGCCGGTGATATAAACCTTTTTCCCCAGTTTTTCGTTGCGTTCCAGCAGCGTCACGCGCGCGCCTGCCCCGGCGGCCGTTACCGCCGCCATCATGCCGGCGGCCCCGCCGCCGATCACCGCCACCTCATTCATCCTGCCTGTCGATATAGACGCTGTGCGCGTTCCATATCCCCTCCAGCCGTTTGAAATGCGCGCCCAGCTCCTCGCGCCGGTTCAGCCCAACGCTGACGATGAGCGCATTGATCACCGACAAGGGCGCTGCCAGGCTGTCCACAAAGCTGGCCATGTCGGTACAGGCGCACAGGCATACATCCGCATGCGCATACAGCGGGGACATTTCGCCGTCGGTGATGCCTACCACCTGCGCGCCGTTTTTCTTGGCAAAGCGCATGCACTCCACCGTGCGCGTGGAATACCGCGGAAAGCTGATGCCCACCAGCACGTCGCTGCGGTCGATGCGGGCGATCTCCTCGAACACGTCTCCAGTGGTGTTGCTCACCAGCGCCACCCCGTCGAAAATCTGGTGCAGATAGTGGTACATGAACTGCGCCAGCGGCGCCGCGGATCTCAATCCCATCACATAGATGCGCCGTGCGTCCAAAAGGCGCCTGACCACATCGTCAAAATCCTCCTGGGACAGCGCCTCGACGGTTTTACGGATGTTGTGCGCGTCGTTTTTGAGCACGGTGGCCAGCACATCCCCCTGCTCGATGCCGGAGGTAATGGCGAAGCGCTGCTCGCTGGTCAGGCGCTGGCTTACCAGGCCGCGCAGACGCTCGCGCAGCTCCGGATATCCCTCATAGCCCATGGCGGAGGCAAAACGCACCACGGTGCTCTCGCTTACGCCGCATTCGCGGCCCAGCGCCCCGGCCGTCATAAAGACCGCCTTGTCATAGTGCTGGGCAATGTATTCGGCAATGCGCCGGTGCCCCTTGCTCAGCGGCCGGGTGCCCTGGTTCAGCATGCCGATCAATTCCCGGGTGTCCTGCACGGGATCAAGACCTTCTTTCCTGCCGGCCGCTTCAGCCGATGTCCAGCCCGTCCCACACACGGCTGTCGAGGCTTACGGGGTTGCCCATCAGCGTCAGCGTGATATGGCCCTGGCCAAGATAGTACAAATCCGTACCCTCGGCGGGCGGCTCGGTTTTGGAACCCTCCAGCAGCCAGAAATACGTACCCGCTCTGGGGGACTGACGGCGCTCGTACCCGTCGATGAAATTGCCGGTATCCAGCGGCGCATACACCGGGGGCAGCAGCTTTTCCGGCGCAAGAAGCGGCGCATTGATATTGAGCACGGTGTGAGGCGGCGTATCTGCGCGGGCATACTTTTCCGCCACACGCACAGCATAGCGCGCCAGATGATCGATCATGCCCTGATCCGCATGGTGATGGATGGAAACGGCCATCGCAGGCAGATGGTTGAGCGCGCCCTCCATGGCCGCGCCCACGGTGCCGCTGTAATGCACCGCCATGCCGGCGTTATAGCCGTCGTTCACCCCGGAGAGGACGATGTCCACCGGGCGGGTCACCAGCTGCTGCAGCCCCACGCGCACGCAGTCCACCGGAGATCCCGTAATGGCGTAGGCCTGGCATCCCGGCCGGTCCACGGGCCATTCCTTCACATAGATGGGCTCGGTCAGCGTAAAGCGGTGGCTGGCCGCGCTCTGCTGATACCGGGGCGCACACATGGTGACCTCGTGGCCACGCTCTACCGCCGCCTCCATAAGCGCCATGATGCCCTTGGAACCGATCCCGTCGTCATTGACCAGAAAAATATGCATTCGTTCCATCCTTCCCCACGTTCACCGCTTCAGGTCGCCGCCCGCCGCATCTACCAGCGTGCGCGCCACATTAATGATGACCGCCACAGCAAGCGCCCACCAGTAGTTGTCAAACACCACGCTGTTTTCCACCAGTCCCGCGGCGGTCCATACCAGCCATGCATCCACCGCGATGTAGAGCAGCCCCAGCGTGCAAAAATTCAGCACCGACAAAATCAGCCGCATCACGGGCCGAAGCACCGTGTAAATCGCGGCCAGAATCACGCCCACAACCAGCGCGTTGGTCAGATCCAGCATCTTGACGCCGTCAAGGTATTCGGCGCACAGCGGCACCGCAGCCACCGTGACCGCAAACCTGACAAATGCCGCAAACATGGCATTCCTCCCTCCGGCGCGTCCGCTTTCCACACATACCTTTTTATTATAACACACTTTTCCCGCTTGTGCATGCCCTTGCGCTGCCGGGGGCAACCTATGGCGAACCCGCCGCGCAAAAGCGCATATCCTGACCCATGACGGGATGCGGCCCCAAGTCCGACCTTCCCGCCCAACTGCCCGGAAAGGAGGGCCATGCGCATGAAAAGCAAGTTTTTCAAGGATACGCAGGGCCTGGAATCCGCCTTTGAAAGCTGCACGCCCGACAAGGTGAGCGTATGCCTCCGGCTGAGCCGGACGGCCTACGAACTGGCCCTGGCCGAATCGGCCCGCGAGGGCCTGACCAGCGGCGAATACATCGAGCGCCTCATCTGCCAGCGCGCTCCCCGCCGGCCGGAGGCAGACGTCTGGGCCGGTACAGCACCGCCGTCGTACATAGGTAGCCAAGCGCCGCGCCCTCGGTAAGCACCACCTGTCCGTTGATGGACAGCACGGCGCGCAGCACCGGCACGCTGACCAGCCCCTCGGTTTCCAGGTACTGATAGGCCAGCGCCACGGCCAGGATGCCCGCTCCCAGCAAGAGCCACCCGGTCAGGCCGTTGGTGCGCGCCCGGATACCCGCCAGCGGCAGGGTGAGCGCCAGCGCCGCACCCAACAGCGCGCCCTTGAGGAGAAAGGCCAGAAAGCTCGCCGCCCCGATCATGCCGTCCAGCCAGCGGAATACCGCGCACACCAGCACGCACAGAAGCAGCGGCCCCAATGCCGCCACCAGCCTGCGAAGCAGCATGTCATTCCTCCTTTGCAGCGTCCAGCGCCCACAGGCGTTCCCTGTCGGTCATGGGTGCTGAGGCGAACAGATCCGGCCGTGCACGCAGCGTGGCCAGCAGCGCCTGCCGTCTGCGCCAATCGCGGATCTTGGCATGGTCGCCACCCAGCAGCACCTCCGGCACCTCCCGGCCCTCAAACACGCGGGGACGGGTGTACTGCGGGTATTCCAGCAGGCCATCGGAGAAGCTCTCCTCCTCGGTGCTCTCCCCGCTGCCCAAAACGCCCGGCACATAGCGTGCCACCGCGTCGATCAGGGCCATGGCGGCCACCTCGCCCCCGGTGAGCACGAAGTCGCCCAAAGAGATCTCCTCATCCACCACCAGGTCGATGGCCCGCTGGTCCACGCCCTCGTAATGCCCGCATAAAAGAATCATGCCCTCCTTCGCGGAAAGCTCCACGACCTTTTTCTGGGTAAGCGGTGTGCCGCGGGGGCTCAAATAGATGCAGGGACCGGCGTAGCCCTGCGAGCGAAGGTCGCGCACCGCGTCCACGATGGGCTGCGCCATCATGACCATGCCCGCGCCCCCGCCGAAGGGATAATCATCGGTGTTCTTGTGCTTTTTGTCGCTGTAGGGACGGATGTCCACCGGCCGCACGTCCAAAAGCCCCTCCGTCCGCGCCCGGCCCAGGATGCTGGCGGAGAGGAAGCTGTCAAACATTTCGGGAAACAGGCTAAGAACGGCGATCTTCATACAGCCCGACCTCTTCCAGGCGCTTTTCATCCAGCACGATTCTGCCGCCTTCCGCGTCCAGCTCAAGCAGCACGGTTTTGAGCGCGGGCGCCATCAGCGTGCCCGTGGGCGTGTCGAACACAAACACATCCACCCCGCCGGGGGTGAGCACCTCGCGCAGCGTGCCCACGCGGTTGCCCTGGGTGTCGTAAGCTTCGGCCCCCAGAATATCGGCGATATAGACTTCATCCTCGCCCAGCTCCCGGGCATGGGCGCGGTCCACCCACAGCTTGACGCCGCGCAGCGCCTCGGCGGCGTTGCGGTCCCGGACGCCCTCCAGCATCAAAAATACATCATCCTCGCGCACGCGCGCGCCCGTAACCCCGATGGGCTCATAGCGGCCTTCCCGCTCGCGGTACACGGTTTTCAGCTCCAGAAAGCGATCCGGGTCGTCCGTGTAGTGTCTGAGCTTCACCTCGCCGTGAATGCCCTGCGGGCGCACCACCTCGCCCAAAAGCAGATAGTCATGCTTCATATGCCGCTCCTTGGCTCCTACAAAGATTGGGCGCAGCAGGGCAACCTGCCCCGATGCGCCCAATGCGTTTCAAAAGATCACTGAATCTCGACAAATACGGGCTTTTGGTCCTTGGCGGTCGCAGCGCGCACGACGGCGCGGATCGCCTTGGCGATGCGCCCCTGCTTGCCGATGACCTTGCCCATGTCCTCGGGCGCGACATGCAGCTCAAGGATCGTGGCCTCGGGTCCGACGGTCTCCTCAACGGTCACGGCATCCTTGTTGTCCACCAGCGACCGCGCCACGTATGCAACGAGCTCTTTCATGCGCTCAGCCCTCGATCACGCCGCTCTTCTTGAGCAGCACGCGGGCCGTGTCGGTGGGCTGCGCGCCGTTCTTGAGCCACTGCTTGGCGCTCTCCACGTCGATCTTGACGGTAGCGGGTTCGGTCATGGGATCATAATAGCCGATTTCCTCGATGAAGCGGCCGTCGCGGGGGCTGCGCTCGTCAGCCACAACCACACGGTAGAACGGCTTTTTCTTCATACCCATTCTCTTCAGGCGAATTTTCACAGACATGGTTTGTTTCCTCCCTATATCGGTTGCATTGGTTTGTATCTGAAATCACACGAGGGTGATGTCAGGCCGGTTCAGAACGGCAGGCGCATGCGGCCGCGTTTGCCGCGGGCGTTCATCATCTGCTTCATCATGCCCTTGGCCTGCTCAAACTGGCGGATGAGGGCGTTGACATCCTGCACGGTGGTGCCGCTGCCCGCCGCGATGCGCTTGCGGCGGCTGGCGTTGAGGATGCCGGGATTCCGGCGTTCGCGCGGGGTCATGCTGCGGATGATGGCTTCGGGCTTTTTCATGGCGTTCTCGTCGATTTCGACGTTGGCCAGCTTGTTGCCCACGCCCGGCAGCATGCTCAGCATGCTTTGCAGCCCGCCCATCTTTTTCATCTGCTGCATCTGGCTAAGGAAGTCCTCCAGGGTGAGCTGGTCGCGTGAACCCCTCTTGACCAGCTTCTCGGCCTCGTCGCCGTCAAAGGCCTCCTGCGCCTTTTCGATGAGCGTCATCACGTCGCCCATGCCCAAAATGCGGCTGGCCATGCGGTCGGGGTGGAAGGGCTCGATGTCGGAGAGCTTCTCGCCCGTGCCGGAGAACTTGATGGGCTTGCCCACCACGGCCCGGATGGACAGGGCCGCGCCGCCGCGGGTGTCGCCGTCGAGCTTTGTGAGGATTACGCCGTCGATGCCCAGCTCCGTATCGAAGGTCTTGGCCACGTTGACCGCGTCCTGGCCGGTCATGGCGTCCACCACGAAGAGGATCTCCTGGGGCTTGACGGCCGCCTTGATGCGCCTGAGCTCCTCCATGAGCTCGGTGTCGATGTGCAGGCGGCCCGCGGTGTCGATAATCAGCACGTCGCGGCCGTAGCTGCGCGCGTGCTCAACGGCCTCCAGCGCCGTTTTGACCGGGTCCTGCGTGCCGTGCTCATAGACCGGCACGTTCACCTGCTGTCCCACCACCTGCAGCTGTTTGATGGCGGCGGGGCGGTAGATATCGCACGCGGCCAGGAGGGGCTTTTTGCCCGTCTTTTGCAGGTAGTTGGCCAGCTTGGCGGCCATGGTGGTCTTGCCCGCGCCCTGCAGGCCGCAGAGCATATAGATGGTGGGCACGCTGGACGACCAGGTCAGCCGCGCGTTTTCCGTGCCCATCAGGGCGGTCATTTCCTCGTTGACGATCTTGATGACCTGCTGGGCGGGGGAAAGGCTGTCCAGCACCTGCTGTCCCACGCAGCGCTCCGTGACCCGCTTGCAGAAGTCCTTGACGACCAGGTAGTTGACGTCGGCCTCCAAAAGCGCCATGCGCACCTCGCGCATGCCCTCGCGGACGGCCTGCTCCGTCAGCTTGCCGCGTCCCGTCAGCTTGGAGAGCGCCGAGGACAGCTTCTGACTCAGTCCCTCAAAGGCCATGGCTTCTCTCCTCCCCTTCCTGCCGGTCGATAACCTGCCGCACCAGCGCGGCGGCCTCGTCCAGGCGATTTCTGGTTTCCGTGGGCAAATCGCCGCCCCGCGCCTCCTCCAGAAGCATAAGCGCTCTGGTGAGCTGGCGCACGGTGGCCGCCATGCGGCCGGCGCCGCCCAGCGCCGCCTCGTAGCGGCGCAGCTTTTGCACCGAGCGGGTGATCAGCTCGTGCACGTTCTGCCGGCTGACCCCGAACTGCTCGGCAATCTCGCCCAGCGAAAAGTCCTCTTCATAGTACAGGCGGAGCATCTCCTGCTGCCGCTGCGTCAGCAGCCCGCCGTAAAAGGCGCACAGGGTGCCGATTTCAACGCTCTTTTCCAGCCGCTCCGGCCGGGTGCTTTCCTGCGTGTTCACGGCCCGCTCCTTCCGCCGTCAATCCTTTTGGCTTGACAGCTGAATCAGCATACCGCATTTCGGGCCGTCTGTCAAGGGGTTTTGATTGAAAGGCAAAAAATGCGAAGCGGGAACGCCGTCCCCGCTTCACATATCGCTGTTTGTCCCGTCACTCGCCCGCGAAAATCTCCCGCACCTTGCGCGCCACGGCTTCGCCCAGCGCGGCGTGGCCCGACGCCTCCATGTGGATACCGTCCACCGCGGACGGGTCGGCATAGGCCGCGGCGTTGAGAAAGTCCACGCCCAGCTCCGCCGCCACGGCGGCATAGGCCGCGGCAAACCCGCGCGACTTCTGCGGATAGCTGCGACAGCGCTCAATCACGTCGCGGTTGTCCAGGTCGGCGTGCGCCAGAATGGGCGCAATCAGCAAGATGCGCGGCTTGCCGGGAAAGATGTGGGTGCTTTCCTCCATACGGTTGTACAGGCGGATCTTTTTGACCAGCGCCGCCGCACCCTCCGCCGCGCCCCAGGCGTCGGTGAATCGCAGGTCATTGGTGCCCAGCATCAGGATGACCAGGTCGAGCGGCTTGTGCGTCTCCAGGCAGGTCAGCAGGTAGGCGCTGCCGTTCCGTCCCTGGCTCATGGGGTTGTCAAACACGGTGGTGCGGCCGTTCATGCCTTCCTCCAGCACCTCCCAGCCCTCGCCCAGCAGCCGCCGGAGCACCCCCGTCCAGCGCACGTCCGGCGCGTGGCGCTCCCCGGTGCCCGGCGTATAGCCCCAGGTGTTGGAATCCCCGTAGCACAGAATGTGACGCATCTTCGTTTCCTCCTTATCGTGGGGCTTTCGGCGTAAAACCCACCGTGCCCTCGTGATAGTGCAGCGTGCCTGTGGAGCCGCGCAGGTCCCCGTCCGGGGCCTTGAGCAGAGCGGTCACGATTTTGGCGTTCAGCTCCGGCCCGCCCGCACCCGATACGGCGTTTTTCCACAGGGTGAAGCGGCAGCCCTCGCGCCAGCGCGAGCAGCCGAAAGCCTTCGCATTCTCTACCACCTGCCCCTTGCCGCATGCCGGGCAGGGAATCCCCAGCGACCTGGCCGCCGCGCGCCTTCGGCCCTTGCCCCGGCGCTCCTCCTTCTCAAAGGCTACCTCCGGCGCGGACTTTGCCGCATAGTCCGTCAGAAACGCCGCCAGGCGGCGGATGCCCGCCATGAAGCGGTCACAGTCGCCCCCGCCCTGTGCGATGTTCTCCAGCGCCTGCTCCCAGCGCCCCGTCGTCTCCGGCGAGGCGATCTCCGGCGGCACGGCCTCAATCAGCCGCACGCCCTTCTCCGTGGCCAGAATCTGCCGGCCCTTGCGGCGTGCGTAGCCCACGTCGATCAGCCGCTCGATGATGGCCGCGCGCGTGGCGGGCGTGCCCAAAGAGCAGCCCTTCATCTGCTCGCGCAGGGCCTCGTCCTCGATAACGCGGCCCGCATGCTCCATCTGGGCCAGGAGCGAAGCGTCGGTGTGCTCCCTGGGCGGCTTGGTCTTGTCGCTTTTCACGCGCGCGCCCCTGACCGTGCGCGCATCGCCCTCATGCAGCTGCGGCAGGGGCGCCTCCTCCTGCTGATCGCGCTTGAAGTCCCGGTACACGGCGCGGAAGCCCTCCTCCAGCACCGTCGTGCCCATGGACACAAACCGCTCGCCCTCGCTTTCCGTCACCACGCGCACCGCCTGATAGCGGCAGGGCGGGTAAAACGCCGCGATCAGCCGGCGGGCGATCAGGTCAAACAATTTGGCCTCGTCCGGCGACAGCGCCTGCGGGTCGGCCCGGCGGCCCGTGGGGATGATGGCGTGGTGATCCGTCAGCTTCGTATCGTCAAAGACGCGCTTGATGCGGGGAATGGGCCCGGCCAGCACGGGCGCGGAGAGCGCGGCATAGCTTTCCGGCAGGTTTTTGAGCGCCTTTTCCACCGAGCCGCCCATGTCGTGGGACAGGTAGCGGCTGTCGGTGCGCGGATAGGTGATGAGCTTGCGTTTCTCATAGAGGCTTTGCGCGGTTTTGAGCGTGCGCTCCGCCGAAAAGCCCAGCTGGCTGCTGGCCTCGCGCTGCAGAGTGGTCAGGTCGTAGAGCTGGGGCGCGAGCTCGCGCTTTTCCTCGGCCTTCACGCCCGTCACCCGCGCAGGTTTGCCCCGCACCTTGTCCGCGATGGCACGCGCCGCCGCCTCGCTTGGGATGCGCTTTCCGTCCTCGCGCGAGGGATCAAACCACACGCCCTGATAATCCCCGAAATCCGCCTGCACGGTCCAAAATGGCTGGGGAACAAAGCGGTCGATCTCCAGCCGGCGGGTGACCAGCATGGCCAGCGTGGGCGTCTGCACCCGGCCCACGGAAAGCAGCGCCCCGTAGCGCAGCGTAAACGCGCGGCTGGCGTTCATGCCCACCAGCCAGTCGGCCTCGGAACGGCAGCGCGCGCTCTGGTACAGCGCGTCGTAGCGGCTTGCGGGCCTCAGCGCGGAAAAACCCGCCCGGATGGCTTCGTCCGTCATGGAGGAAATCCACAGGCGTTCCACGGGCTTTTGGCAGCCCGCCATTTCATAGATGTAGCGGAAGATGAGCTCCCCCTCGCGTCCGGAGTCCGTCGCGCAGATGATGGAGCGGATCTCGCGGCTGTTCATGAGCTTTTTGACCACGGAAAACTGCGCGCGAGTCTTGGGCAATACCTTGAGCTGCATACGCTCGGGCAAAATGGGCAGGTCCTCCGCCCGCCAGCGCCTGTAGCGCTCATCCAGCTCCTCCGGCTCCTTGAGCGCCACCAGATGCCCGATGGCCCACGTGACCACGTAGCCCCCGCCCGTCAGGCGTCCCTCTCCGCGCGCGGACGCGCCCAGCACCCGCGCGATATCCCGCGCCACGGAGGGCTTTTCCGCCACCACAAGGATCTCATCCACAGTCCGGGCCTCCTCAGGGGCGCACGCTGGGCGGCGCCTCCAGCAGGCGGCAGCAGCCGTTTTCCACGGTCATAACGCGCACGCCTCCATGCGGCAGGAGGTTTTGCCAGAAATCCGCCATCGGCGTGCCCAGCAATTCCCGGAAAATCGCGCACAGCAGCGCGCCATGCGCCGTTACCAGCACCGTATCATACTGTCCCTCCAAGGGCAGCAGGCAGCGGCTCAAAAACACGCGTGCACGCAGGCACAGCGCCTCAAAGCTCTCGCCACCCTCCGGCGGGCGGTAGTCCTGCGGGGCATGGCCGTAGTTATACATGGGGTCCTGCGGGTCGTCATAGGCCGCGTCCTGACTGCTGCCCTCCGCCACCCCGTATCCCTGTTCGACGAGCAGCAGTTCGTCGCGTATGGGCGTGCCCTCGCCCCCCAGCGCCAGCAGCGCTGTCTCCCGCGCGCGCTGCAGCGGACTGGTCAGGCACACGCCGATGGCGGGCAGCCTTCTCCCCGCCTCGCGCGCCTGCCGGCGTCCCACATCGTTGAGCGGCACATTCGTCTGTCCCTGCATGCGCTTTTCGGCGTTCCAGGCCGTTTGTCCATGGCGCAGAAAATAAACCGTCATTCCCATATCACACATTCTCTCCCGTATTGGTCGTTTCTGCAAATCCGGATAAGAAGGTTCGCGGCGACAGTACTTTGTTCCTGCGAAAGAGACAAAAAAAGCGCTTTACGCACCAAACCACGCCCGCACCCTGGCGCCGCCCCCGCGCGCGTTGGCAATCTCCAGCCCGCCGCCGCAGGCCTCGCACAGCACGCGGCAGATGTTCAGGCCCAGTCCCAGATGCCCTTGCTTGTCGGGGCTGTCACCGCGGTAGAAGGGCTCGGCGCCGCGCCGGAGTCCTTCCGGCGTAAAGCCGGGACCGTCGTCCCTGACAGAGAGGACCAGCGTACTCCCGTTCCAGGCGAGCGACGCCTCCACCCGGCTCTGGGCGAAACGCGCCGCATTGGATAAAAGATTGTCGAATACCTGCATCACCCGCTCCGCATCCATCTCCGCTCCCCCCTCGCGGGGCGCGTCGAGCACGGCCTGCCTGTCCTTAAGCAAGACGGTCATCTCGCTTTCCATCTGGGCGCGCAAATCGTCAAAACGCACCCAGGCGCGCCTGACCGGCTGGTCCTCCAGCCGCTGCAGGCTGCTCATGGCCTGCGCATAGTCCTCCAGACGGCGCACCTGCGCGTCCATCACGCCGACCTCCTGCGCCATCTCCGCAGGGTCCGCGCCCTCGGAGAGATCGTGCAGCAGCATGCCCGCATAGCCGCGCAGCACCGTCAGCGGCGTGCGCAGATCGTGGGCGAAGGCCGCGTTGAGGCGCTTGCGCTCCTCCATCTGCCGCCACATCACGCGGTTGTTTTCCCAAAGGGCCCGGCGCATTTCCTCAAAGGAGGCGCACAGTGCGCCCATCTCGTCCCGCCGGTCCCAGTGGATGGCAAAGTCCAGGTCCTTTTCGGCAATCTTGCGCGAAGCCATATCCAGAAGCGCAATAGGCCCCTTGAGCTTTCTGCGGTAAAACAGGGCCGCACACAGCGCTGCTCCGCCACCGTAGCAGAGGGGAAAGCACAGGATGGACAGCACCGTAAGCACCACGCTCACGGCGCGCTGCTGCTCGTCCATCAGCGGAACCACGGCGATCAGATTGGGTTCTGTCCCGCCCTCATCCCCGGCCGGCTCCCCCATGTAGCCCAGCGTCACGCGCGCGGTCACCCCGTCGCCCTCGGCCAGCGCAACCTCCACACCCTCGGCGTTGAGAATGCGGTAGTGCACGCCGTCCTCGTCGGCCCACATCTCGTAGCTGCCGTCCTCAGGGATTTCGTATTCCTGATAGGCGTCCCAGTAATCCCTGGCATAGCTGTGCATGCGCAGGTTTTCAAGGCCGGTGACGCACAGCGCGCAGACCAGCGTCGCCAGTCCAAAGGCCACCAGCGTATACGCCCAAAAGGCCGGCCGAAGCGACCAGTCCCGAAATCTTTTCCGCTCTTGCCTCACTCGACCCATTTATAGCCGCACCCCCACACGGTCTGGATATGGGGCTTGGCACCCGCCGCGGCCAGGCCCGCCCGGATGCGGCGCACGCGTTCGGCTACCAGCGAGGCGTCGCCCGTACCGTCCAGCCCCCAGACCCGCTCGTAGATACGCTCCTTGTCAAAGACCTGGCCGGGATTCTGGCTGAGGAGCTCGATGATGTCAAATTCCTTTTTCGCAAAGGCGAGCGGCTTCCCCTCAAAGGTCACGGTTCGGTCCGTGTAATTGATGGCCAGCCCGCCGTCCATGCGCACCACGGCGGCACGGGCGCGCCGGGTTTCCCGCCGCAGGTGCGCCGCCACGCGCGCGCCCAGCTCGTCGATGGAGAAGGGCTTGAGCACGTAGTCATCCCCGCCGCTGGCAAAGCCGCTGAGCTTGTCGGCATCCTCCACGCGTGCGGTCAAAAACAGCACGGGACAGTCCAGATGCTCCCGCAGCGCGCGACATACCGCAAAGCCGTCCATGTCCGGCAGGTTCACATCCAGCAGCACCATATCCGGCGCACAGCAGAGCTTCCTGAGCGCCTCCGCTCCGGTGAGCGCCGTCACCGTCTCGTAGCCCTCCCGCACGAAATAGCGCTTGAGCATGGCGGTGATTTCCGGCTCGTCATCCACGATCATAAGACGGGGCATGCTTCTTTCCTCCCTTTTCCCGGCCGCTCATGCGGCGGTATACCACAAGGCCCGCCCCGCAAAGCAGGAGCGTCGCGCCAAACACCAGCGCGGCAAAGCCGTAGCTGCCCGCGCCCAGCGCGTCGCCCCCGATGGTGGAGGTGAGCACCGAAGGGATGCGTCCTGCCACGGAGATGGCCAGCCATTTGCCCAGGCGCATGTGCGTCAGCCCCGCACAGTAGGTAAGCAGGTCCTTGGGGGTTCCGGGGAACAAAAACACAACGAACAGCCATCCCTCCAGCCTGCGTCCGTTTCGCAGGAGCGGCAGGGCGTCGATTTTCTCCGGTGGAAAAAACGCCTCTACCGCCCGGCGGCCAAAGCGGCGGACCCCCAGAAAGACCGCCGTCCCACCCAGCAGCGCACCCAGCAGGCACAGCGCCGTGCCCTCCGCCGCGCCAAAGGCATATCCTGCAGCAATCTCCAGCGGCTCGCCGGGAATCATGGCTGCGATAATCTGCACGGACATCATGCCCACAAAGGCCGCCCGGCCCCACAATCCCCGCTCGTCCACCCAGTCACGGAAGCGATCCGGGTCCGACAGGAGGGCGAGCATCGGTTTGCCCGCCATGAGGCAGATTGCCGCCATCGCCAGCACAAAGGCGGTCAGTCCCGCGGCTGCGATCAGCCGCCTGCGGCGGTTTCCTCCCGCAGGCGACGAATCGTTCTGTTTCCAACGCATCTGCATCCCCCGCTTATGAAAAAAATCACGGGCGGCTCTTTCCCACAGCCCGTGAAGCCAGCATACCGGAGGATATTCTATTTTTTCTCTACTTTTGGGAGGAGCGTTCCGCTCCAGAGTCCGGCGAAAGCGCAAGCCCCGGCCGCACAGACGGCCGGGGCGGAATACCTTACCAGATGGACACGCGGTCCTCGGGCGCGCGGTACATACCGTCGCCCTCCTCGATACCAAAGGTGGTGAAGAAATCATCGAGGTTCTGCAGCTGGATATTGGCGCGCAGCTTGGAGGGCGCGTGCACGTCCATGGTCAGGTTCAGATTCATATAGGCTTCGGTGGCCTTGTTGCGCCACGCCCTGGCCCAGCTGGTGAAGAAGGCCTCCAGGTCTGGCTCGTCCTCGGTCTGCTTGAGCGCCTCCAGCGCGCAGGACAGGCCGCCCGCATCGGCTACATTTTCCGTCACGGTCAGGGTGCCGTTGACCGTTCCGCCCGCAAAGGGCAGGCCGTCAAATTCTTCGATCATCGCCTGGGACAACTCTTCAAACTTCGCCAGGTCCTCCTTGGTCCACCAGTTGGCCAGCGAACCGTTTTCGTCAAACTTGGAGCCGTTGGGATCGAAAGCGTGGGAAATTTCATGCGCGATGACCGCGCCAATGGCGCCGTAGTTGGCGGAAGCGGACTGCTCCAGGCTGTAGAACGGCTCCTGAAGGATGGCGGCGGGGAAGTTGATGCTGTTGTTGGTGAGCGTGTACATGGCATTGACCGTGTTCGCGCTCAGGGGCCATTCGCTGCGGTCCACAGGCTGTCCGCAGAGGCCGAGGACATACTCCGCCGACGCACGGGTATACGCCATCATGTTATCTACCAGCGTGCCGCCCTCGGAGGCGGGCACCGTCTTGAGCAGCGCGTACATGGGCCTTGCCTCATCCGGGTATCCCACATGGATGCTCATGTGGTCCAGCTTGCGGATGGCCATCTCGCGGGTCTCGTCGCTAAGCCACTCGTTCTCGGTCAGGCGCTGCCTGTAGACATCCACTATCTGCTCCACCATGGCCTGCACGTCCTGGCGCGCTTCCTCGCCGAAATAGGTCTTGCCGTAATAGATGCCCACAACCTCGCTAAACACGCCCATCGCCACGTTATAGGCGGCCTCCTCCGCGCCGGTCGGCTCAGCGGCGCCGCTGAGCGCGAGGCTGAAGGCGGCGGCCTGCACGCGGAAGTCATCGCTGAGGTAGGGAGCGACGGCGTTGACCATCGCCACCAGCATCCAGCTCTTCATCTGGGGGAAGGTCTCGTCGCTGACCAGTTCATCCAGGGCCTCAAAATAGGCGGGGTCGGTCACGATGACGGTTTCGGGAACCTCTTTCATCAGGTCTCCCAGCAGGGCGGTCAGGTCAAAATTCTCCACCTGCTCGTCCAGCTGCGCAAGAGGCTGCGGGTTATAGCTGACGGTGGCGTCGCTTCTCTCCTCGGCGGTACGGCTGTATGCCGCGAGACTTTCGTCAAAGGCCAGCGCCTGGGATACGATCTCCTCGGCCTCTTCCTCGGTCTTGCCCGCCATCACAAGCAGGTTCTTGGACATCTGGCCGTAAACGCCCTGCAGCGTGGTACGGGTGGCATCATCGAGATAATAGTCCTTAACCGACAGGAAGAGCGCGCAGGGCCCCATATACAGCGCGTTGACGGAGGCATCGGCCATATCCGCCATCACTGTCACGCCAAAGGGCAGAGGCATGCCCGCCATCATCAGGTCTGCCAGGTTTTCCCGCAGCGCGTCCATACCGTCCAGCGCTTCGATCCTCTCAAGGTACGGCTTGAGCGGCTCCGCGCCCAGGGCATTGCGGGTTTCATAGTCCGCCGCCAGCCGGTAGAGCTCGATGAAGTCTGTCAGTTCTTCCGGCACAGCCTTCTCGCCGTCGAGCATGGCCTGGAAGTCCGCCTTGAGCACCTCCTGGACCTGGTCCCCCAGTTCGGAAAAGACGCTCACTTCCGGAGCGTCCGAGGGAATTTCCGTCTGCTCCAGCCATTCGGCGTTCACCACCGCATAAAAGTCATCCTTCAAGCTGGGCGTCTCCTCCGCCAGGCAGACGGAAACGGCCATCATCAGCGCCATGACAAGGCACAGCACATTTCTTGCACGCATGATCATCCTGCTATCCACTTCCTTCGCTTCCATCATTCCACGCCCAATTGGGCCGATTCACGGGGTATTATAGCACTCCGCCCCATATGCGTCAAGGGATTTGCGTCCAGCCCCTCCCCTGGCAAACATGAAAAAAAGCGCCGCATATTTCTGCGGCGCCTGGCGCGCCTGGCGGGATTCGAACCCACGGCCTGCCGCTTAGGAGGCGGCCGCTCTATCCTGCTGAGCTACAGGCGCACATCTTACGTGATTATATCAAAACAAGCCGGGCTTTGTAAAGATATTATAAAGGTTTTCCCTCCGCTTCTTTTCCCTCTTGGCAAGACGTTCCACTTGCGGTATACTGAAACAAAGGAAAGGAGGAAGGGGTATGAGAATGTCCTTTGTGCGTTTTGCCGCATTTCTGATGGCGTTGATCCTTTGCCTGTCGGTGGTGGCAACCGCACTGGCCTATAACACCATTCCCTATGGAGAAGAAAGCCAGGATGTGCGCGATATGCAGTCCAAGCTTAAAAGCAAGGGGTACTACAAGGGCAAGGTGGACGGCAAGTTCGGTCCTGAAACGCGGCGCGCCGTGCGTAAGTTCCAGGAGGCCATCGGTATCACGGTGGACGGCAAGCCCGGCAACCGCACCCTCACCGCGCTTTACGAGGGCACCAGCGCCATCAACGGCACCCGTGACCGCGAACGCATCGATACTTCAAAGCCCAAAAATCCCAACACTTTGTACTATGGGTGCGAGGGCACCAAGGTCAAGTCCCTCCAGCAAATGCTCAAGAAGGTCGGCTGCTACAAGGGCGCCATTGACGGCGTATACGGCGATCTGACCTATGAGGCGGTCAAGAAGTACCAGTACCAGAAGGGGCTGCACGCCGACGGCATGGCCGGCAGCAAGACTCTCTCCAGCCTGCGCAAAAACACGCAGAAAAAGTAAACTTTTCCGCGCTTCCTGTCCCACAAGGGAGGGGAAGCCCCTTTTCTTTTATATATTAAGGAAGCGGCCCCTTTTCATACGGCAAAAAAAATGGTATAATAGGGGTACGGATACCGCCTCATGCTCTGCGCGGGCGCGAGGCGGTTTTCCATGCCCGCCTTGGCGGAAACATCCGGCGCGGCACGCGCCAAAGGGAGTGGAATTTGGTGACCGATCAGACTCCGGAAATCAACTACAATCAGCCGGGCGATACCGATCTGCCCAACGATCAGACCGAGCCGCACGCCTCCGCGACCAGCGCGACCGCCGTGGATAAAAACGCGTATGATGAAACGCAGATCCAGGTGCTCGAAGGTCTGGAGGCAGTGCGCAAGCGTCCCGGCATGTACATTGGCTCCACGGATTTTCGCGGCCTGCATCACTGCGTGTATGAAATCGTGGACAACGCCATCGATGAGGCGCTGGCCGGCTACTGCACCGATATCAACGTTTTTTTGCACAAGGACGGCAGCTGCGAAGTGCGCGACAACGGCCGCGGCTTCCCCGTGGGCATCCATCCCAAGCTGGGCCGCCCCGCGGTGGAGGTCTGCCTGACGGTGCTGCACGCGGGCGGCAAGTTCGGCGGCGAGGGCTACAAGGTGTCCGGCGGCCTGCACGGCGTGGGCGCCAGCGTGGTCAACGCGCTCAGCCGCCGCATGAAAGTGACAGTGTATCAGGACGGCAACGTCTACCAGCAGGAATACGCGCGCGGCAAGGTGCTCTATGACCTGAAGGTGATCGGCACCACCGACCGCACCGGCACCACCGTGCAGTTCTGGCCCGACGCCCGCGGCGAGGACAATCCCGACGGCGTGTTTGAGACGGGCGATTTCCAGTTTAATATTCTCAAGGCCCGGCTGCGCGAGATGGCGTTTCTCAACAAGGGCGTGCGCATCACCCTAACCGATGAGCGCGTGGAGCCCCCCATCGAGCGTATCTACCATTACGAGGGCGGCATCATCGAATTTGTCCGCTATCTCAACAAAAACAAAGAGGTCCTTTTCCCTGACCCCATCTACATGGAGGGCGTCATCAAGGGGACCACGGTGGAGGTCGCTCTCCAGTACAACGACACCTATCAGGAGAACATCTACACCTTTGCCAACAACATCCATACTCCCGAGGGCGGCACGCACCTGACCGGCTTTTCCTCCGCGCTCACCCGCAGCATCAACGAATATGGCCGCCAGTTCGGCTTCCTCAAGGCCTCCGACGCCAACCTCAAGAGCGAGGACGTGCGCGAAAGCCTGGCCGCCGTCATCAGCGTAAAACTCGTGGAGCCGCAGTTTGAGGGTCAGACCAAGTCCAAGCTGGGCAACAGCGAGGTGCGCGGCATCGTGGACGGTCTGGTCTATGACCGGCTTTCCACGTTCCTTGGCGAAAATCCGGCCATCGCGCGCATTATCCTGGAACGCTGCGTGGGCGCGGCGCGCGCCCGCGAGGCGGCGCGCAAGGCACGCGAGCTGACCCGCCGCAAGACCGTGCTGGAAAGCGCGAGCCTGCCGGGCAAGCTGGCCGACTGCACGGAGCGCGACCCGGAGAAGTGCGAAATCTTCCTCGTGGAAGGCGACAGCGCCGGCGGCAGCGCCAAGACGGGCCGCGACCGCTTCTTCCAGGCCATTTTGCCCCTGCGCGGCAAGATTCTGAACGTGGAGAAGGTGCGCATCGACCGCGCGCTGTCCAACAACGAGATCAAGGCCATGATTACCGCCTTCGGCTGCGGCTACGGGGACGAGTTCAACATCGAAAAGCTGCGCTACCACCGTATCGTGTGCATGACGGACGCGGACGTGGACGGCGCGCACATCCGCATTCTGATGCTGACCTTCTTCTACCGCTACATGCGTCCTCTTATCGAAAAGGGCTATGTCTACATCGCCATGCCGCCGCTCTACAAGGTGACCAAGGCCAAGAAGGAATACTACGTCTACGACGACAACGAGCTGGAAAAGCTGCTGCAGGAAATCGGCCGCGACCCCAAGCCGGAGATCCAGCGCTACAAAGGTCTGGGCGAGATGAGCAGCGAGCAGCTCTGGCAGACCACCATGAACCCCGAAACCCGCACCATGATGCAGGTGTCCGTGGAGGACGCCATGGCCGCCGACGAGATCATGAGCCTCCTGATGGGCGACAAGGTGGAGCCCCGCAAGGAGTTTATCGAGGAAAACGCCAAGCTGGTCACCGACCTGGATATCTGACGCTTCCTCTTGCCCCATCACAGTAAGGAGGGACCACCCCCATGGCTTCCACCATCAACGACAAGCTCATCCCCATCGACCTTGAGCATGAGATGAAAAAATCGTTCATCAGCTACGCGATGGCGGTTATCATCAACCGTGCCCTGCCGGATGTGCGCGACGGCCTCAAGCCCGTGCACCGGCGCATCCTGTACGCCATGAACGAACTGGGCATGACGCCCGACAAGCCGTTTCGCAAGAGCGCCCGCATCGTGGGCGACGTGCTGGGCAAATACCATCCCCACGGCGACAGCTCCGTCTACGACGCCATGGTGCGCCTGGCGCAGGACTTCAACATCCGCTATCCCCTCGTGGAGGGCCAGGGCAACTTCGGCTCCGTCGACGGAGACGGGGCGGCCGCCATGCGTTACACCGAGGCGCGCATGAGCAAGCTCACGCTGCACCTGATCGGCGAGATCGACAAGGACACCGTGGACTTCTACCCCAATTTCGACGAAACGTTGCTCCAGCCCACCGTCATGCCCAGCCGTTACCCCAACCTGCTGGTCAACGGCTCCAACGGCATCGCCGTGGGCATGGCCACCAACATCCCCCCGCACAACCTGCGCGAGGTGGTGGACGGCTGCATTCACATGATCGACCATCCCGACTGCACCACCGAGGACCTGATGCAGTTCATCAAGGGGCCGGACTTCCCCACCGGCGGCATCATTCTGGGGCAGAGCGGCATCCGCGCGGCCTATCACACGGGCCGGGGCCGCATTCTGGTGCGCGCCAAGACCGAAATCGAGGCCATGAGCCAGAACCGCAGCCGTATCGTGGTGACGGAGATCCCCTACATGGTCAACAAGGCCAAGCTGGTGGAGAAGATCGCCGAGCTGGTGCATGAGAAGCGCCTGGACGGCATCTCCGACATCCGCGACGAGAGCGACCGCAACGGCATGCGCATCGTCATCGAGCTCAAACGCGACGTACACCCCACCGTGGTGCTCAACTACCTCTACAAGCACACCTCCATGCAGGAGACCTTCGGCGCCAACATGCTTGCCCTGGTGAACGGCGAGCCCAAGGTGCTCTCCCTGCGGGAGATGCTCTACCACTACATCGCCCACCAGAAGGACGTCGTCACCCGCCGCACAAAATACGATCTGGACAAGGCCGAGGCGCGTGCGCACATCTTGGAGGGCCTGCTCAAGGCGCTGGACCACATCGACGAGATCGTGACCATCATCCGCGGGAGCAGCGACACCACTACCGCGCGCACCGCTCTGATGGAGCGCTTCGCCTTCTCCGAGAAGCAGGCGCAGGCCATTCTGGACATGCGCCTGGCCCGCCTGACCGGTCTGGAACGCGACAAGCTGCAGGCCGAATATGACGAGCTGGAAAAGAACATCGCCTATTACAAGAGCCTGCTGGCCGATGAGGACCTGCTCATGGGCGTCATCAAGCAGGAGATGACCGAGATCCGTGACAAGTTTGCCGATGAGCGCCGCACGGAGCTGACTGTGATGGAGGGCGAGATCGACATTGAGGACCTCATCCAGTCCGACGACATGGTCGTGACCATGACGCATTTCGGCTACGTCAAGCGCCTGCCCAAGAGCACCTACCGCGCGCAGCACCGCGGCGGCAAGGGCGTCAGCGGCATGGCGACCCGCGAGGAGGACTTCGCCGAGCGCCTCATCATCGTCAACACGCATGACGAAATCATGTTCTTCACCAACCGCGGCCGCGTCTACAACCTCAAGTGCTACCAGATCCCCGAAGCGGGACGCACCGCGCGCGGCATGGCCATTGTCAACCTGCTGCAGATTGCGGGCGATGAAAAGGTGACCGCCATGATCCCCGTTCCGCGCGGGCTGGAGGAACACTACCTGGTCATGATGACCAGAAACGGCATGATCAAGCGCACGCCTTACAGCGAGTTCGCCAACCTGCGCAAGGCGGGCCTGATCGCCATCACGCTGCGCGAGGATGATGAGCTGTGCGCCGTGGAACTCACCGACGGCGATATGAGCCTGATCATCGGCAGCCGTCAGGGCCGCGCGCTGCGCATTCATGAAAGCAGCATCCGCGTCATCGGCCGCACGGGCATGGGCGTGCACGCCATGAAGCTGCAGCCGGGCGACGAGCTCATCGACATGAGCCGTCTGGAGGAAGGCCAGCAGATTCTGGCCATCACCACCGGCGGCTACGGCAAGCGCACCGACCCCGACCAGTACCGCGAGCAGGGCCGCAACGGCATGGGCATCCGTGCCATGGCGCTTACCGACAGAACCGGGGAACTGGCCGCTCAGCTGGCCGTCTATGAGAACGAGGATATCATGCTCATCACGGATGACGGCACCATTATCCGCATGGCGGTAAGCGACATCCGCGAGAGCGGCCGAAACACGCAGGGCGTGCGCCTCATGCGCCTGAGCGATGGCGCGAAGATTGTGGGCGTAGCCCGCGCCGAGCAGGAGGAACCGGAAGAAGCCGACGAGGCCGCCTTTGAGGAGGCCGTAGCCAAGATGACGGACGAAACCGAAACCGTGGTCGATGGTTCGGACGGCGGCGACGAAGAAATCTGATGGATGAAAGCGCCTCATCCGGCGCATGAAAGGGCCCGTCTGCGCCTTGGCGCGGACGGGTCCCTTTCGTTCTCATCTTCCCAAGCCGGACGTTCTGCGGTATAATCAGGGGAGGAGCTTTCCCGCTGCAAATGAGGTGTTGTGATGAACAAGGCTTTGCCCCGGTGGGCGGTATGCGCCTTTTTCGCCGTCTTTCTGGCACTGGGGCTTCTGACCGCCGCCGATTATGGTCCCTCCTGGGATGAGCAGACGGAAATGGACATCCTGCGCATGAACCTGTGGGAATATGCCCGTGTCCTGGGGCTCAATGAAAGCCGTTTTGAAACGCTTGCCGCCCGGCAGGGACCGCTCTCCATTGAAACGCTGCGGCCCATATCGCAGAGCATCGAGCAGGACCATGGCACGGCTGCTTTCTATCCCTTTGGCTGGGTGGTGCTGGACCTCTCCCTCACCGGGGCGCAGCAAAGCGCGCTGTGGCACATGGCCTGCTGGGCCGTGTTCACGCTGGGCGGCTTTGCGCTGTACGCCGCGCTGCGGCAGATGGGGCTTTCGCGGGGCTGGGCGCTGCTGGGCCCGGTCTGCCTGCTTCTCACTCCGCCATTCTTTGCCCACGGGCATTTTAACAACAAGGATATCGCGCTGTTTTCGCTTTCGCTGTGCGGCTTGTGGCAGTCGCTGGCGCTGGCGCGCAGGCCGGGCTTTGCACGCGGCGCATGCTTTGCCCTGTGCGGCGCGCTGGCGGCCAACACGAAGGTGGCGGGGCTTGCGCTGTGGGGGTTGTGCGCGTTGTATGTGCTCATCCGCCTGCTGATGGAGCGCCGCATGACCCCGCGCGTCTGGGGCGTGGCCGGGGTGACGGTCTTCTCCTTCGCAGCCCTGTACGCGCTGCTCACGCCTGCGCTGTGGGCCGACCCGGCGGCCTTTTTCGGTTACCTCCTCTCCAACGCAGTGGCCTTTCAGCGATGGAACGGGTATGTGCTGTTTCGCGGCAGCGTGTTCGATACCACATCGCAGCCTTTGCCCTGGTACTACCTGCCCTATATGATGCTGGCCACCACGCCGCTGTGGATACTTATGCTGTGCGCGGCAGGCACCGCGCTGGCGCTGTGGACCGGTGTGCGCCGCCTGCGCGCCCGAGACGCATCGGGCCTGGTCCCGCTGCTGACGGTCCTTCTGTGGCTGCTTCCGCTGGCCTTTGCCGTGCTTACCCGCACGCGCGTATACAACGGCTGGCGGCATTTCTACTTCCTTTACGGACCGATGCTGGCGCTGGCCGTGCTGGGCGCGCGGGAACTGTGGACGCATATGCGCGGCGCAAGGCGGCGGGTCTTTGCCGCGCTGCTGGGGCTGTGCATGGCCTTTACCGGCGTGGGTATCGCCACGCAGCACCCTTACCAGTATGCTTATTACCAGCCGCTGGTACAGCTCCGCGGCATGGATTACAACGAGCTGGACTACTGGAACGTGAGCGCGCGGGACGCGCTTGTCCGCCTGGCCGGAGCGTATGAAGGCGTGCTGACCGTGGAACCCGCCGACCTGTGGAGCGATTATGCCCTGCAGCGCGCGCTGGCCTCCCTGCCGAATGAGCTGGCCGGCCGCTTCGTCTGCCTGCCGGAAGGAAGCGGAGCGCGCTTTGTGCTCTCCAACCCCACCTACGCCTGTTTCAGCGGATTTTCTCCGGGCGCGGACACGGCCGAATGCGTCACGCTTTCCGCCTACGGCCATCCCATCATGATCCTCTACGAGCGTACTGCAAAGGAGGCTGACCGGCCATGACCGTTGAGCGTGTCAAATTCGCCTTTGTGGCGCTGTTTTTTGCCGTCCTCGCTCTGGTGGGACTCTCCGCCGGGGCGGACTACGGCCTGCCCTGCGACGAGCCCACCGAGCAAATCATTCTGCAAGAGAACATGCTGGAATACGCCCTGCGCCTCTTCGGGGAGGACAGCGCGCCTGCCCAATGGTACCTGTCCCGGGGCATCACGCCGATCTCGCAGAGCATTGAGCGGGATCACGGCCAGTGCGCCTACTATCTGGCTGCGGCGCTCCTGCCCCTGCAGGATGCGCAGCCTGACCGGGTCATGGTGCTGTGGCACGCCTATACCTGGGTATGGTTCATGCTGGGCGTGGCCGCCGTGTACGGCTTCTGCCGCGAGGCCAAACTCAGCCGCCCGGTTTCCTGCGGCGGCATGCTGCTTCTCTACCTGTGTCCGCGTTTTTTTGCCGAGGGGCACTACAACAGCAAGGACATGGTGCTGCTGACGCTGTTTTTGTGCACGCTGTGGCTGGGGCTGCGCTTTCTCAAGCAGCCGGGCTTTCTGCGTGGCGCGCTGTTTTCTCTGGCGGGCGCCATGGCCGCCAACACCAAGGTTGTGGGTTTTTTTGTGTGGGGACTGATGGGGCTGTGCGCGGTGGTGCTGGTGACGGCACAGCGGCGCTGGGACCGCCGGATGGCGTGCATAGCGGCCGCAACCGTCGCGCTTTTTGCGGGATTCTATGCCCTGCTGACCCCCGCGCTGTGGAGTGGTCCGGTGGAGTATCTGCGCTATCTGCTGGTCAACGCATCCGGCTTCACGCGCTGGCCGGGGGTGGTGCTGTTTCGCGGCATGCGCTTTGAGCACGCGGTCAATCCCCTGCCGCGCTACTATCTTGTGTGGATGATGCTGGTCACCCTGCCCCTGTACGTGGCGCCGCTGGCGGCGGTGGGGCAGCTTAGCGTGCTCCGCCGCGTGTGGCAGCAGCGCGCCGCCGCCCTGCGTGACCCCGTCACTCTTGCCCTGACCGCCGCCAGCCTGTGCTGGTTTGTGCCGCTCCTGTTCGCGGTACTGACCCGCCCGCTGGTGTACAATGGCTGGCGGCATTTCTACTTTGTATACGCGGGTGTGGTCCTGCTGGGGGCGCGCGGGTTGTCTGCATGCATTGGCTTTCTGCGCAGGCGAACGGGCGAATACGGCATGCACCGCGTCTTTGCGGCGGGCCTGTGCCTCTTCTTCGCCTGGACGGCCGGGGATATCGCCAAGAACCATCCCTATCAGTACGCCTACTACAACCGTCTGGGCCACAAAAACGCGGAAACGCAAATGGAGCTGGACTACTGGGTGGTCAGCACCCGCAACGCGATGCAGCGGCTGCTCAAGGAGCCCCGCGACGAATCGCTTCCCCTGCAGATCGGCGCGCGGGACGACATGAGCCAGCTCGGTCTGGACCGTTCCTTCGCTACGCTTGCTGCCGGGGAACAGGCGGTGCTGGAAGTGGTAGCCAACCCGGAGGCGCCCTATCTGTTTTCCAACACCACCTATGCCATCATCTACGAGGTGGACCCGCCGGAGGGCTACCATGTGCTCTTCACGCTGGACAGCTACAGCATCCCCATCTGCACCGTCTACGAGCGCGACTGACTTCTCCTATGCCAGTTCCAGTTCTTTCAGGATGCGGTCCAATACCGCCTGCCATTTCAAAAAATCCATATGGCCCACATAATGGCTCTCCAGCTCGTCATGCAGCTTCTTGGCGGCGGAGAGCTGTTCAATAGCCCGCTGGATGAGCAGTTCATAGGCGTTGCGGTCAAAGCTCTGCTCCTTCTCCGCTTCTTCCTGCATCTGAAACAGGCGTTCCGTATCCAGCCATTCCCCTTGGTCCGCGGGGCTGCGGCGGCCCGACAGAAGGCCGATCCCGTGTGCCGGAATGATGACATGGCTGATCCGCGCGGGGCAGAGCGGGTCCATCAGCGCCACTACATGCAGCCCACGCATGGTGGCCTGGCGCGCCGCTTCCGTCATCAGCGTATCCGCATCCAGCCCGAAGGGGCAGTCCACCGTCATGCGCTGCTTCAGATCCATTCGAGCCACCAGGTCCACGCGTCCCCTGGGTGTATAGGCTGAGCCGAACAGGTGCCGGAGGCTTCCCCCGCCGCCCCTGAGCGGAAGTGTCTCCGCCCATTCCGCGGCCAGCTTGCGCGCCTCGCGCGGGTCCTCCTGTCCGGGACGGGCTGCTTCCAGCACCTTTTGCGCGCCGCCCAGATAGCGGTAACAGCGTCTGAACCGGCCGGAGATGGCTTTTTGCAGGTTCAGGATATCCTCTATGTGCGACCGCAATGCCGCCTCATCCAGAAAATCCCCCAGGCTGACGAGGGTATCCCGTGCTCCCGGCGCCACGGGATCATAGACGTGCGGCGCGGTGCCGTCCATCAGGGCTGCCCCCTTCTGCGGGAGGCACACCGCGTCCAGGCTGTCCGGATCGGACGAGCAGTGGAAGTATTCCACCTCGAGCTCCGCTTTTTCCGCCGCCTCTCCCACACGGCGCATCAGTGTGCTCTTGCCAACGCCCGGTCCTCCCTTGAGGTAGAACATCCGCCGCTGCATGGGTGCCGGCAGGATGTCTCCAAAATGGCTGCAAAATCCCTCGGCCGTGTTTCCACCGGGAAAATAGTGAATGGCCTGCATAGAACGCCTCCTTCGAAATTTGGTTCGGAAGAAGGATATGCAGCCGGAGCGCAACAAAAAACCGCTCCGCGCGGCACGCCGCGGGAGCGGTTTTTTGTTGATGCTTACTTGACCAGCGTGGGCCAGAGCTTCTTGGCGTAATCGTATGCCGTATTGATGGCCGCCTGATGCTTGGAATCGGGCGAAGTACCGCCGTGCGTGGTGCTGCCCACGAAGTGAACGCACATCATGCCGTAGTAGTTGTTCACGGCGTAGAAGTACTGTCCATTGGAGAAGCGGGACTGAGAGAAGCTGTCCGTCCCGTTGAATCCATGCGGAAAGCCGTAGATGCTGACCGGATACACGGTACCATTGACGTTGAGCAGCGCCGCGCGCCGATCCCAGGCACTTCCGATATTGGTGGCCCCGCCGAACTTGTTTTTAAAGTCCGGCCAGGTATAGTTGACCACGTCGCTGTCGCCGTCAGCCTTGATCTGGGCAAGCTGGCTGCTGTTGGGATGGTTGCTGTTGTAGGGGAAGCCGACGATATCGCACATCACCTTGGTATCGGCCGCCGTGGCGGGCACGCAGTCCGCATGTCTGGAGCCGGACCAGCGGTAGATGCGGAACACCTTGCCAGTGGCCACGTCCATCACGGTGGCGTAGCTGCCCTTGGGGAACAGGTCGATGCCGGCATTGTCCCAATCCCAGCTGGCCTTGACCACCTTATTAACCGTTCCAAAGTCCGTTACGGTGATGGAGCCGCCGCCTGTGCTGCCGCCCGAGCCGCCGGTGCCGCCCGTGCTGCCGGTGCCGAGCACCTGCGCTGTCAGCACGGACCAGGTTTCGACGCCGCAGTCTCCATCTACAGAGATTTTGGCCTTGCGCTGATAGTTACGCACCGCGCTTTCCGTGCCGGAGCCATAGGTACCGTCCAAATTGCCGGTATAGTAGCCCAGAGAACTGAGGGCCACCTGCAACGCATACACGCGCACATCGCCCACCAGTCCCAGCTCCCGCTTAAGCGAGGAGCCCAATGCGCTGGACCAGAGGGTCTTGACATAAGCGGCCAGCTGATCGCTGCTGAGAATGCCGCTCTTGACGTCGCTGTAAACGGCGTTGAAGCGCTGGTTGTTGTAATAGAGGGTACAGTATTCCACCCCGCCCACATTGTAGGTGGTGGTGTTGACCATTTGCAGCACCGTTCCCGCCGCCACCGTAATGCCGCCGGAAGAGGGCATGGTCTCGGTGGTGAAGAGCAGGGTGTTAGACGGCAGGCGCACAAAGGTCTTGTCCGAGCTGGGCACCACGCCGGAGCTGCCGCCCGACCCGCTGCCGGAGCCGCCGCCGATGCTGGCGGACGCGCAATCCCCGCGGACAAAGCCCACTAGGCCGCTGGAGGTGCGGATGTTGTACCAGGTATAGCCGCCCGCCGACGTAGGCTGGGCCAGCAGGTCCACCACGGTGCCCTTGGCCAGCACGGTACCGGTCTTCTTGCCGTCGGCCGCGTCGCGCACACGGGTGCCCGGCATGGTGATCGTGACCGTGCCGATGGCAGGGCTGGAGGCATTTCCGGCGGCGCTGACATAGGTACCCATCAACCAGCCGGTCAGGCTGTTGTAGCGGACCTTGAACCAGGTCACGCCGCTTCTCACGTAGGTTTCCGTGTAGCTGAGGTTTACGCCCTTGGGCACCACCGCCAGACGGGCCGAGGAGGTGGACGCGCTCTTGCGCAGGTTGACGCTCGCCGTGGTCTTGAGCGTACCGCTGGAAGGCGCCGTACTGCCGTTACTGGTACTTCCGCTGCCGAAACTTCCACCGCTGCTGGAGCCGCCGCCGCCGCTTGAACCGCCCGTACCCGGCACCGTGCTGCCCGACGCGAGCGCAAAGAGCACCGGCTGGCTCAGCGGGCCGGCGGAGCCGTCCGGGTCCAGCCCGTTTTTGCGCTGGAATTGCTTCATGGCTTCATTGGTCTTTTCGCCGTAGTCGCCGTCAAGCGCGCCGCTGTAATACCCCAGCCGGCTCAGCGCCAGCTGCACCGCATGCACGCGGATGTCTCCCACCAGGCCGTCCCGCTCGCGCAGCGTGCTATAGGCGGTCTGCTTCCACAGGGTACCGGTGATATAGGTTTCCGTCTCGGCGGCGGTCATGATATCGCCCTGGATATCGGTGCGCAGCACGTTATAGCGCGTGTTGAGATAATACAGGCTGTGATACTGCAGCCCGTCGGAGGCGGTGTAATAGTTCTCCGAATACAGCTGGCACACCGTTCCTGCCGGCAGCGTAAGCGATACGCCGCTTCCATAGGTATCGCCCTGGAAAATCAGCACGGACCGCGACAGCTTTACATACGTAGGCGCTGTACTGCGCGTCAGGCTGGAGGGGCCGGACCCTACCGAGGAGGCCCAGGCCGTGGGAAGCGCGGAAACAAGCAGACACACTGCCAGTACAAGCGCCAGCAACGGGCGTGGCGCCGCGGCGGATGTCCTTACTGTTCGATGGTCGTTCCTCATGGTGAAACCTCCGTGTTCCTTACGGCCTTGGCCGGTTCATTCCTGCCTTCATCCAAACGGATGTAGCCCCTTGTATCATGCTTATAATATTACAATTTTATTACGCTGTCAACGCTTTTTTCTTACTTTTTACCGCTTGTTTTTTAACAGCGTAACGTTTCTGTGCCATTTGCTTCACGGCCCATCAAAAAGACCGGTCGATATCGCGCAAAAGCGCGTCCACGTCGGCACGGTCCGTGGTGACATTGGTGCAGAATCGCACCGCCTGATGGGTATCATCCACCCGCTCCCAGAAAGAAAACGCATACCCGGTGGCCAGACGCCTTGCCGCCTCATCGGGCAAAATGGGAAAAATCTGGTTAGCGGCCGTATCGCTGAACAGAGCGCAACCATGGTCCACAAAGGCGCGCTTCAGCTCCTGTGCCAGGTCGTTGGCGCGTGCGGCCAGACGGGTGTAGTCGCCGTTTTCCAGCATCGCCTCAAACTGCACGCCCAGCAGCCGTCCCTTGGCCAGCATGCCGCCGCGCTGCTTGATATGATAGCGGAAGCAATCGTTGATCCCCTCATCCGTGAGGACGATAGCCTCGCCAAAAAGAAATCCCACCTTGGTGCCGCCGATGGTGAAGGCGTCGCACACGCGGGCCAGAAAAGGCAGGTCCACCTCCGGCTGCGCCGCCAGCCCGTAGCCCAGGCGCGCGCCATCCAGGAACAGGCGAATTCCCAACGCGCGGCAGGTATCCGAAAGATCCTGCAGCTCCTGCCGGGAGTAGAGGGTGCCCAGCTCCGTGGGGTGGCTGATGTAGACCAGCGCGGGACGCACCATGTGCTCATGGGTGGCGTCGGCACGATGGGCCTCCACGGCGGCGCGCACCTGCGCGGCGGTGATTTTGCCCTCGCATCCCGGCAGCGGCAGCACCTTGTGGCCCGTAGCCTCCACGGCGCCCGTCTCATGCACGTTGATATGCCCCGTATCTGCGCACAGCACGCCCTCAAACGGCCTGAGGGCCGCAGCAATCACCGTCAGATTGGCCTGCGTGCCGCCCGTGACGAAATGCACTGCCGCGTCCGGCCGGCGGCACAGCTGGCGAATCAGCGCGCGCGCCCGCTCGCAGTGCGGGTCTTCGCCGTAGCCGGAAGTCTGTTCCCCGTTGGTCCTTACCAATGCGTCCAGCACGGGCTGCGCCGCGCCGCAGGCATAATCGCATTCAAAATGCAGCATATGTTTTTTCCAGCCTTTCCTCATTCTCTGCGGATTCATCGCACAGATATCGTACACGTCAGGCATATATGTGTCAAGGCTTTCCTGTTGGCGTGCGCCATGCTATAATAGGAATCGGTCCTCCGGCCTGCGCCTGCTTTCAGCGGCCGGTCATGCCTATTTTACATCAAGCGCCGCGCTCCATGCGCGGCAAGGGAGCCTGCCACATGCATGCCAATGACGTTCCCCTGCATGGACTTACGCAAGACGAGGTGCGCGCCCGCCGGGAAGCGGGCCTCACCAACACCATGCCCCGCCGGGCCGATGGCGGCCTGGCCGATATTCTGCGCCGCAACGTTATGACCCTTTTCAACCTGCTCAACCTCTGTCTGGCAGGCCTGCTGCTGTGGGTAGGCAGCCACCGCGACATGCTGTTTCTGGGCGTGGTGCTGTCCAACACGCTGATCGGCACCGTCCAGGAACTGCGTGCCAAGCGCACCCACGACCGCCTCCAACTGCTCAGCGAGGGGCAGGTACGCGTGATGCGCGACGGCGCAGAGTGCCTTTTGTCTCCGCATGACCTTGTTCTGGACGACGTGGTCCTGCTGTCCCGCGGCGATCAGGTGCCCGCCGACGCCAAGGTGCTGTCCGGCACGGCCGAGGCGGATGAATCCCTGCTGACCGGCGAAAGCGCGCCTGTTTCAAAGAACGCGGATGACGCGCTGTATTCCGGCAGCTTTCTGGTCAGCGGCAGCGTGGCCGCGCGGCTGACCGCCGTGGGCGCGGACAGCTACGCCGGGCAGCTACAGCTTTCCGCGCGACGCGTCAAACGCGCCCAGAGCGAGCTGATGCGGGATATGCGCCGCATCATCCGCTGGGTGTCGGCCATCATTCTTCCCATAGGCGCCGCCATGTTTTCCAGACAGTACGCCTCCGTGGACCTCAGCCTTGCGGACGCCGTCACCGGCACGGTCGCCTCGGTGCTGGGCATGATTCCCGAAGGGTTGATTTTGCTCACGTCGGTTTCCCTGGCGGCGGGCGTGGTGGCGCTGGGCCGCCGCAACGCGCTGGTCAATGAGCTTTTCGGCATCGAAACGCTGGCCCGCACCGACGTGGTATGCATGGATAAAACCGGCACGCTTACCAGTGGCGAGATGTTCCTTGATCGAACCCTTCCGCTGGGGGATGCGACGCCGGAGGAAATCGGCACATGCATGGCGCTGCTGCTCCATACCGGCGCCGACGAAACGCCCACCGTGCGCGCGCTGTCCCAGGCGTTTGCCGCTGCGGACGGAGCGGCAGTCCTGCAGGCGGTGCCGTTTTCCAGCGAGCGCAAATGGTCCGCGGCGCAGGCCGAGGGGCTGGGCAGCGTGGTGCTGGGCGCGCCGGAACGCCTGCTGAGCGGTCAGGCGCTCACGCAGGCGCAGACGCTGGCCTCGGAGGGGCTGCGCGTGCTGGCGCTGGCGCGCTCCTCCTCCCCCCTGTCCGGTGAAACCCTGCCGGAGGGCCTGATCCCGCTGGCGCTTCTGTGCCTTCGTGACGCGCTGCGTCCCAACGTGCAGAAAACCGTGCGTTACTTCGGCGAGCAGGGGGTCGCGCTCAAGGTGATTTCGGGGGACAACCCGCTCACCGTCTCCCATGCCGCCGCCGCTGCCGGCGTGCCCGGAGCGGACCGCATGGTGGATCTTTCCGCCCTGTCCGGTTCAAAGGATTACGCCGCCCTGTCCCGCAGCTACACCATTTTCGGCCGCGTATCCCCCCAGGATAAGCAGGGGCTGATTGAGGCGCTGCGCAAAGACGGCCATGGCGTGGCCATGGTAGGAGACGGCGTGAACGACATCCCCGCCCTTAAGGCGGCGGACTGCTCCATCGCCATGGCCGGCGGAAGCGACGCCGCCTGCCGCGTGGCGCAGATCACGCTGCTGGACGCGGATTTTGACGTGATGCCGCGCATCGTGCTGGAGGGCCGCCGCGTCATCAACAACATCACGCGCGCCGCATCCCTGTTTCTGGTCAAAAATATCTTCAGCCTCATTTTGTCCGTACTGCTGCTGATCTTCCCGTTCGCCTATCCATTCGCGCCCATCCAGCTAACTTTGGTCAGCTCCCTCACCATCGGTTTGCCCTCCTTTGTGCTGGCGCTGCAGCCCAGCCGGGACCGGGTAAGCGGCCGTTTCCTTCGCAATGTCATCATGCGCGCCCTGCCGGGAGGCGTATGCACCGCGGCGCTGATCATCCCCCTCATGGCGCTCTCCGGCAGGCTGGGCTTTTCCCAGGATGTGGTCAGCACGCTCAGCACCCTGATCGCCGGGTATTCCGGGCTGGTGGTGCTGCTGCTGACCTGTCTGCCCCTCAACGCGCTGCGCGCCGGACTGGTGGCGATCATGGCGGCGCTTTTTGCGGGCGCGGTGGTGCTGTTGCCACAGGTATTTTACCTGTCCCCCGTTTCCGGAGGGCAATGGTGGGTGCTTGCGTCGGCGGCCGTGCTGGCGCCTGCGATTCAGATCGGCCTGGGCGCGCTGGTGCGCCGCTTCCGCCGGTCTGAGGCTGTCGAGCACGGCGTGGCAGGTTGAGCCGTATGTTTCCCGCGGAGACCCATGGAGGGGCGCCATTTTTCATGGTCCGGCTTTTCTTTGTCTTTTTGTCCTGAGGCAAGCCGGCTGGAATTGGCAGCGCCCGGCCGGCCGTGTTATAATGAGAAAGACTCAAAACGCCGCGCAAGCTGTAAAAGGAGGGCCTTTCATGCTGGCCAACGAAGTTTTATCCTTCATTGAAGAAAACGACGTAAAGTTTATCCGCCTGGCCTTTACGGATCTGTTCGGCCGGCTGCGCAACATTGCCATCCTGCCTGACCAGCTGGCTCCGGCGATGGAAAGCGGCGTAGCCATCGATGCCACCGCCGTTCCCGGATGCGCGGCAGCCCCGGGCGGCAGCCTGCTGCTGTGTCCCGATCCGGATACGCTGTGCATTCTGCCCTGGCGGCCCCAGTCCGGGCGGGTATGCCGGCTGTTATGCGACCTGGTTACGCCGCAGGGCGATTCCTTTTTCATGGACAGCCGCGCGCTTCTTAGGACGGCTGCACGCCATGCGAAGGAAGCGGGTTTGGAAGTCCGCATCGGCACCGACTGCGAATTTTATCTGCTGAATCTGGACGACCATGGACGGCCCACGCTGGACCCCTACGACCGGGGCGGCTATATGGACGTGGCGCCCATGGACCGCTGCGAGGATATCCGCCGCGACATCGTGCTGACCCTGGAACAGATGAACATCCGCCCGGAGAGCAGCCATCATGAGCGGGGTCCCGGACAAAACGAGGTGGATTTTCACCGTGCTGAGCCCGTTACCGCCGCGGATCATTATGTGGCGTTCCTCCACGCGGTACGTTCCGTATCGCAGCGCTATGGCGTGCATGCTACCTTCCTGCCCCGTCCGTTGGCAAACGAAGAGGGCAACGGCCTGCATGTGAAGATGGCCTTTTATCAGGACGGACGCAACCTGTTCCGGCTGGAAAACGGCCATCTGGAGGCGATGGCCCAGAGCGCCATGGCAGGCGTGCTGCGCCGTCTGCCCGAAATCACCCTGTTCTTAAACCCTCTGCCCAGCAGCTATGACCGGCTGGGCGCTCCCGGCGCATTCGACCGGCTGTGCTGGTCGATGGAGCGGGACCGCAGCGCGTTGCGCATTCCCCTGCCGCAGAGCCGCTTCGCACGCATGCAGCTCAGCAGCCCTGACCCCACGATGAACCCCTATATCGGCTTTGCGCTGCTGATCGAGGCCGCGCTGGAAGGCATCGCGGAAAACGCCTCCCTGGAGCCGTACAGCGTGTCGCCGGATCAGGCCAGGCGCCTTCCCTCCTCCATGGACGAAGCCCTGGCCCTGGCGGATGGCAGCGCCTTTGTGCGCCGCATCCTGCCCGGCGATGCGCCGGAATGCTTCTTTGCCCGCGCCCGAACGCTGATGGAGCGCAACCGCAGCGACGCCTCCGAACTGGCCCTTGCGCAGCTTCTGCGCTACTGACCGGGCCCGGATGGGAGGGGGAACGCATATGGCGCAAGAACGCGCGCTGGTTGTCTCGGCGCAGGGATTGGACAAATTGCGAAGGGCGCTGGCTTCCGTCGGTTTCCTCAACGCCGCCTCCGCCGCATCCGGCGGGGAGGCAAGGCGCGCCGCGGCTCAGGATACATGGCCGCTGGTGGTCATCAACGCCCCTTTGCCCGATGAAACCGGCCTGGAACTGGCCATGGAGCTGACAGGCACCACGCTGAGCGCGGTGGTGCTGCTGGTGCGCGCCGAGCTGATGAGCATGGTTTACGGGCCCGCTACCGAGGCCGGCGTGCTGGTGGTGGGTAAACCGGTCATCCCACAGGTATTGCAGCAGTCGGTCCAGCTGGCGGCCGCCACGCACAACCGCCTGCAGACGCTCAGCCGTGAAAATGAACAGCTGCACCGCAAGCTGGACGAAATTCGCCTGGTAGACCGGGCCAAGTGTCTGCTGATCGAACGCAGGCACCTGAGCGAGGCTGAGGCGCATCGTGCCATTGAAAAGCAGGCCATGGACCAGCGGCTGACGCGCGCGCGGGTGGCGCAGCTCATTCTGGACCGCTACGAACTGTAACGACCCGCAGAAAAAGCATACCATACGACAAAAAGTCCGGCTATACCGGGCTTTTTGTCGTATAAAGGCCCGGCGAAAACTGCCGGGCCTAGCATATAAGGTTCCTTTTCAAGCCTGCGCGCGGGACGCCTCTCTGCCTCCCACGGCCTTCCGGGAGAGGCAGCCAGGCCCCCTTGGGGTCACCCTATGGAGCGGCCCGCTTCGATGGCTTTGAGGTTGATGTCGAGCAGGTGGGCTTTTTTCTCGCCCAGCCAGTCGCGCAGGGTCTGAACGAGGTTGTCATCCGTGACCACTTCGGTGGCGGCCTGAATGGCGCCCAGCATGACCATGTTGCTGACGCGGCCGTTGCCGAGCTGTTCGGCCACCTCGTTGCAGGCGACAGGGATGACCGTCACGTCGGTACGCAGCTCCACGCCCTCAATCAACGAAGCATTGTAGAGCAGCGTACCGCCCGCGGGCATCATGGGCATAAATTTCATCAGGCTGGGCTTGTTCATGGCCACCAGCACGGGTGGCTCGCTGACCAGCGGGCTGCCGATGGGCTCGTCGCTGACCACCACGGCGCAGTTGGCTTCGCCGCCGCGCATTTCGGGGCCGTAGCTGGGCATCCAGCTGACCTCATAGCCCTGCCGCATGGCCGCCTTAGCGATCAGCTGACCGATGAGCAACACGCCCTGTCCGCCGAAACCGGCAATCAGAAATTGCTTTTCCATCACGCCTGGCCCCCTTCCGTGGTGATATCCTTGTATACGCCCAGCGGATAGGTGGGCAGCATGTCGCTCTTGAGCCATTCAAAGGCTTCCTTGGGCGTTTTGCCCCAGTTGGTGGGACAGGTGGAGAGAACCTCGACCAGCGTGAAGCCCCGCCCCTCCATTTGCAGCTGGAACGCCTTTTTGATGGCCGCCTTGGCCTTCTTGATGTGCGGAACGTCATGCACGCTGACGCGCTCAATGTAGGCTGGCCCGTTGAGGGTAGCCAGCATTTCGCTGACGCGCACGGGATAGCCGCAGTGGCTCACGTCGCGGCCGTAGGGGCTGGTGGTGGTCACCTGGCCGGGCAGCGTGGTGGGGGCCATCTGGCCGCCGGTCATGCCGTAGATGGCGTTGTTGACGAAGATGACGGTGATCTTTTCACCGCGCGTAGCCGCGTGAACAATCTCCGCTGTGCCGATGGAGGCCAGGTCGCCGTCGCCCTGATAGGTGAACACGGCCCGGTCGGGCAGCACGCGCTTGATGCCCGTCGCCACGGCGGGCGCGCGGCCGTGCGCGGCCTCCATCATATCGCAGTTGAAGTAATCATAGGCAAACACCGCACAGCCCACGGGCGCGACGCCCACAGCCTTGTCGCCGATACCCAGCTCGTCCAGGGCCTCGGCCACCAGGCGGTGAATGATGCCATGCGTGCAACCGGGGCAGTAATGGAACGGCTTGTCGGTAAGCAAGCGGGTCTTTTCAAACACGATGGCCATTACCGGTCGCCTCCCTTCGGATTCTGATCGCCGTCGATGCTCTTTTTGATGGCGTCAATCGCCTTGCCGATCCCCTCGGCCATCAGCGTGGCACCCTTGGCCAGACCATCGGCCGCCTTGCCCGCCACATCCGCGGCCTGCTTTTTGAGGGCCTCGGTCTTTTCCACAAATTCAGGGCTGTTAAGCTTCTCATCCAGCTTGCGGCCCATCTCGCCCAGCTTTTCGCCCATGCTGCCGATGGCCTGATCCACCTGACCGGCGAAACCGGAAGGCTGCGCCATGCCCATGATGTGGTCCACAATCTCCTTGACGGTGGGCACCATGCCGCCGGTGCGGCCGTAAAACTCGACGGGCCGCTCGCCGTTCACGGCCAGGCGCACGTCGTCGATCATCTGGCCCATGCTCATCTCTACGCACAGGTACTTCTTCGCAGTGGGCAGGGTGGCACGAATGGCCGCCTCGGGGAAGGGCCAGAGGGTAATGGGCCGAATCAGGCCCACACGCACGCCCTGCTCGCGGCACTTGCGCATGGCGCTGCGCGCGATGCGGCTGGTGGTGCCGTAGGCGACCAGCACGATATCCGCATCCTCCACCATCTCCTCCTGCCAGCGGCATTCGGCGGCTTCGATGGCGTCATACTTGGCCTGCAGGTGCTGGCAATGCGTCTCCATAGCCTGCGGATCGATGTAAAGAGAATTGATCACGGCGCGGGGGCTGTCCGCCGTGGGCACGTGGCCGGTCGCGGCCCAGGTCTTGGGCTTGAGATCGGACGCGGGCTTGCGGTTGCTGGCCTCGTCCATGTCCACGGGCTCCATCATCTGCCCGATCAGGCCGTCGCCCAGCACCATGACGGGGTTGCGGTAGCGGTCGGCGATGTCGAACGCCTCCTGCGTCAGCGTCACAGCCTCCTGCACGGAGCTGGGCGCCAGCACGCACATGCGGTAGTCGCCGTGGCCGCCGCCGCGCGTGGCCTGGTAGTAGTCGCTCTGCGCGGGCTGAATGCTGCCAAGGCCGGGGCCGCCGCGCACCATGTTGACGATGACGCAGGGCAGTTCCGCGCCCACGATGTAGCTGATGCCCTCCTGCTTGAGGCTGATTCCGGGCGAGGAGGAACTGGTCATCACGCGCCCGCCCGCGCCGGCCGCGCCGTAGACCATGTTGATGGCCGCGACCTCGCTTTCGGCCTGCAGAAAGCAGCCGCCTACCTGGGGCATGCGCTTGGACATGTATTCGGGAATCTGATTCTGGGGCGTGATGGGATAGCCGAAAAAGAAGCGGCATCCGGCCTGGATGGCGGCTTCGGCGATCGCCTCGTTGCCCTTCAAGAGCTTTTTCATGGCCTTTCGTTCCTTCCTTGCGCTATTTTTCCACGGTGATCGCCACATCGGGGCACATCGTAGCACAGAACGCGCATCCGATGCAGCTGTCCAGATCCTTGCAGTGGGCGGGGTGATAGCCCTTTTTGTTCAGGTGCGATGTATCAAGCTCCATGATGTGCTTGGGGCACGCGTCCACACACAGGGCGCATCCCTTGCACACATCTTCATTTACGGTAACGACCGCCATACTCTGACCTCCTCCATCCAACGTACTGGCGCCTCAAAAGCAGGCGCGCTTATTCTCTATTATAGGCTTCATCCCGGTAAAGTCAACCGAAAAACCAGAAACGTACAACAGCTTTGCCGCCGGCGCGTAAGGATCGGGGAATCCTTGGAACTTCTGTCCTTTTGGAAGCGCTGTGGCGTACATTCATCCATGATTTGTAACTCCTTGTGGGGACGGTTTACTTTTGGCGTGGTTTTGTGTACAATGCATAAGAGTCATCAGCAACCAGGGGGAGGACCATTCGTATGAAGAACCATTTCCGCCGCGTCCTGTGCGCGCTTCTGGCGCTGGCCCTGTGCCTGCCGCTCAATGCCATGGCCGACGTATCCATCACCATCATCGGGGAGGACGGGGAGCAGGAGGTGATTCAGGCCGCCGAAACCGAGGATCAGGGCAATGCGCGCGAGGCCTTTATCGACGGCATCATTGATCTGGCAAAAGAAAAATTCGACGAAGCCGGCGGCCAGCCCCAACGTGCCCATTACAGCGGGGACATTTACGTGTGCAAGAATTTTACGGTATATCTCTTCCGCGAAAACCGCGACCGCTTCCGCATGGCGGAGTACCCGGACACTCCGCTGGTCATCCCCGACAACAAGCCGCGCGAGGAGTGCACCGACTACGTCTACGGCGTGGAATGGAAAGATGTGCCCGCCTCCGAGGGAAACCCCTTCTACGTGGCGGCCAGCTTCCGCTATGACCCGGACAAGACCAAGGAGGAAAACTGGGCGGATGCGCGCGCCTTTCTGATGCAGGTCCAGCGTGGGGATTATTTCCAGATGGCGGCGAACTATTATTATGGGGTGGGCGCCCACAGCATGATCTTCATTGAGGATTATGATCCCGAGACAGACACCGTCACCTGGACGGACAGCAACATGCGCGGCGCGACGCGCAACGGCGAGCGCTACGGCTATGTGCAATACGATGCGGTGAAGGAAATCGACTGGTTTGTGGACGCGTTCTGCCGCAAGAAATACGGCGCAACCCTCTACCGCCTGCGCGACGATATCATCTGGGCCGAGTGACACGGTCTGCAATGGACAGGAAAGGAAGGCTTTCAGGATGAAGTATGTACTGGTCATCGGCGACGGCATGGCCGACACGCGCCTGCCACAGCTCGCCGGCAAAACGCCGCTGGAGGCGCTGGCGCTTCCCGCCTTCGACCGCTGCGCGGGATGCTTCTGCGGCCGCGCGCTCACGGTGCCGCACGGCATGCCCGCAGGGAGCGACACCGCCATCTTGAGCATCTTCGGCTACGCGCCACAGACCTATTACACGGGCCGCAGCGTGCTGGAGGCCGCAGGCATGGGCGTCACCCTGTCGGAGGGAGCCATCAGCTTCCGCGTCAACCTGTGCGCCGTACTGCCCGGCGAGGACGGACGGCTGGTGATCCACAGCCACAACGGCGGCAATATCCATGGCGAGGAAGCCACCACCCTGATGAACAGCCTGCTGGCCGATCCCGGTTTTGCGGCGCTGATGAAGGATGCCGGGCTTTCGATCACGGTGACTGATACCTTCCGGCATGTCGGCGTGATGAACTCCGGCGCGCGCGACCTGGCCAGCGTCTGCCTGACCGAGCCGCATAACGTGCTGGAACAGCCCATCGAAACGCATCTGCCTCACATGGTACGAGAGACGGACGACGCAGCGGCCCGTAAGCTGTGTGATGATATCCGCGCCCTGATGCTTCGCAGCTACGAGGTGCTCAAGGAGCACCCCGTCAACCTGCGGCGCGTGAGCCTGGGCCTCCTGCCCGCCAACATGATCTGGCCCTGGGGCGCCGCCACCGCTGTGCGCCTGCCCTCTTTTCGCGAGAAGTACGGCCACTGGGGTACGGTTGTGAGTGCTGTACCGCTGGTATGGGGCATCGCTGGACTGGCCGGATTGAAGACACCGCATGTGGAGGGGGCAACCGGCGACCTGGATACCAACTATGAGGGCAAGGTGCGCTGTGCTCTGGATGCATTGGCCGCAGGCGATGATTTTGCCGCCGTGCATATCGAAGCCCCGGATGAAATGGCCCACGCGGGCGACCTGGGCCGCAAGCTGGAGGCCATTCAGAACGTGGAAAGCCGCGTGGTCGCGCCCATCCTGAGCGAGCTGACCGCGCGCGGGGAGGACTTCCGCCTGCTGCTTTTGAGCGACCATCCAACGCTCCTGACCACGCGCACGCATGACGGCAGCCCCGTGCCCTATGCCATCTACGACAGCCGGACCGTGGCTGCCGCCCGTGCGGCGGGCAATCCCGCTCCCATGCGCAAGTTCTGTGAGGAAGAGCTGGCCAGCGAGCCGGTGCTGATGGACGGCACCGATTTGATGAAACTGTTGTTTGACCCCGACTTTCGCGGATAGCATTCCCCGCCAGGCGCAAGAAAAGGCCCGGCGCGCGTGCGCCGGGCCGCAGGTTGCTGACAAATCGCGGGGGGCAGGGGGATCATCCCCCTGCCGGGGTTTGGGGCAGAGCCCCAAAGCCTTATGCCGCAGCATTCTTTACGAGCGTTGCGAGCGCCTGAAGGGCGCAAGAAACGCGACTTTCTCTAAAATCAGGGATTTTTCAACGGTCTGAGGCCCGGCGCTCGTGCACCGGGCCCTTCCTTTATGCTTTTTTTACCGAACCATCAGCGTGTCATCCACGATCACCGCATCCGCATAGTCGGTGATTGTGATATCGTAGCTCGCATACTCGAGCGGCAGCACCTCGTTGCCGTGCCAGTCTACCAGGCCATAGGCATCGCCCTTGCAGACGATCAGCAGCGACCCGTCGCCGCCGGAATATTCGTCCACCTCGTCAAAATCCGTCTGGGTCTGGGTGCCGTCGGCCGCCACAATGTAGATGGAACCGTCCAGATCCGTTACCGTGATGGTGCAGCCGTGCTGCGTCACGCCCGCCGCGCCGTACTTCAGTTCGCAGGTCACCTGACCGTTGGTGTCCACAAAGCCCACCTTGCCATCCTTCTCGACGCAGACATAGCCGTTGTACACGTAGCGATAGATGGTAGCCAGACCGAAATCGTAGATCTCGTCATATTCGCAGGGCACGACCAGCTTGCCGCCCGCCAGGTCATACAGGCCGTAGAGGTCGTCCTGTTCCACGGTCACATAGCCGTCGTACACCATGCCGATGGAATCGAAGCCCTCCGGCACCAGCACGTTGCCTTCGGCATCCATCAGACGCATACCATTGCTTCCGCTCACTTTGATATAACCGGTGTCGGTATCCTCGTAGGCGCTGTACACATCCTCGGCGATCACCCGCCCGTCGCTGAGGCACACGGCATTGCCGTCCACCTCGTCATAGGCGTTGTAGAGCGAGGTTACTTCAACGTCCACCGGCGCCAGGGTTTTGTCATACACATGGATGACCTCCTGCCGGTCCTCCACGTAGAGATAGTCGCCATGGGGCACCGCCGTATCACAATCCTCGCGCGAAAGGCTTCCCACCTTCTGGCCCGCTTCCAGATCATACACATCATAGGCCGTGACCACATAGTGCTCGCCGCCGCCCAGGAAGCCGCCGGAATAGTCGTAATCCTCACTCTCGGTGGGCTCCAGCGTCACCGCAAGGCCCCATTTTTCGTTCAGGATTTCAAACGCCGCGTACTCCCAGCCGGTCACCGCCTGACCATCAGCCCGCAACAGCGCGTGCGTATTGAGCCCATCCTCGTTGATGGCTTCAAAGAAGCCGTAGTCCGCATACGCCAGCAGTCCATATTCGCAGGGAATCAGCATTTCGCCATCGGTATTGTAGAGACCGTAGAGTCGTGAGTCCGCGTCGCGGGCAATGAGATAGTGGGTTTCATCCACATATTCCAGGCTGTCCACGTTCAGTTCCACGGGCGTCAGCACCGTCTCCTCGCCCAGGGCAGTCATGCACAACATCATCAGGGCGGCAGTCAGCGCGGCCGCAACGATCTTTTTCATTCTAAACCCTCCATGTGCAGATTTTCCGGTTCGTTTCCATTCTATCACATCGTCAGGCTTCTGTCAAAAAGAAAGCCGCGCGAATCCTGTCCGCGCGGCATATTTCATGCGTCCGAATGCAATCCGCATCAGCGCAAAGCATCAACCCTGCTTCTGCTTATGCTTGGGATTCTCGCAGATCACCATCACGCGGCCTTTGCGCTTGATGATCTTGCACTTCTCGCAGATGGGCTTAACCGAGGGGCGTACCTTCATGCTCGTATCCTCCTTACTTGCGCGGCGGCAGCCGCCGCGGATATCAGTTCTTGCTGCGCCACGTGATGCGGCCGCGCGTCAGGTCATAGGGCGAAAGCTCCACCGTGACCTTATCGCCGGGATAGATGCGGATGAAGTTCATGCGCATCTTTCCGGAAATCTGTGCCATGATCCGGTGGCCGCCGGCGAGCTCCACTTTGAAGTTCGCGTTGGGAAGCGCCTCGATGACCGTGCCTTCCATTTCGATGACATCACTTTTGGACAAGCGCGCCTTCCTCCTTGTCTTTCTCTGGCCGCGCCCGCATCGGCGCGGAACCGGTCCTGGTTTCGTAAGCATTCCTGACCGCACGGAGCGCCGCGCGGATGTCGCTGTCGGCAATCGGCCCGCCGGACGCGCCCTTTCCCTCCACGGGAATGGTCAGCGGCAGCGCGCTGAGATGCTTGACCTGCTTTTTCTTGGGCTGGGCGAGCCTGCGCGCCTCTCCGTCGCAGATGAGCACGTAGCGCGCGTCCAGCACGCTCACAATCACGTGCCAACGCCCCGCGTCATGCCCCTGCGTGGATATGACCACACGCCCGGGTTCCGTCGGCTTTGCTTTCACTCGGCTTCCTCCGTCAGGGCAAAGCCCGGATAGGTCAGAAGCTCCGGCAGGCCGTGCTCGTTGATGGCGATGGTATGCTCATAGTGCGAGCATACGCTGCCGTCCTCCGTCACGATGGTCCAGCCATCCTCCAACTCGGCCACATGGTAATCGCCCATGGCGATCATCGGCTCCACGGCCAGAGTCATGCCGGGACGCAGCCTGGTGCCATGGCCCGGTTTTCCGAAGTTGGGCACGCTGGGCTCCTCATGCATCGCACGGCCGATGCCGTGGCCGGTAAGGTCACGGATCACGCCGTAGCCGAAGCTCTCGGCATAGGTCTGAATGGCGTTGCCGATATCCCCAAGATGATTGCCGTTTATGGCCTTGCGCACACCCTTGTAAAAGCTCTCCTCCGTGACCTCGATGAGCTTGCGGTTTTCCTCGCTGATGGCGCCCACGCCCACGGTAAAGGCGCTGTCTGACTGCCACCCGTCCAGAATCAATCCGCAGTCGATTGAGAGCACGTCGCCCTCCTTCAGGATGGTTTTGTCGGAGGGAATGCCATGCACCACCTCATCGTTGACCGAGGCACAGATGCTGGCCGGATAGCCCTGATAGTCCAGGAAAGAGGGAATCGCCTTATGCTTACGGATGAGCTGCTCGGCGTACACATCCAGCTCAGCGGTGCTCATGCCGGGCTTGATGGCCTCACGCAGGCGGCAGAGCACCTCGTAGAGAAGCGCGCCGGACTTTCGCATCAAATCAAGCTGCTGTGCGTTTTTGAGATAAATCATTGGATCGCCTCAAGTGTCCTGAAGATCTCCTCGCTGATCTCCTCCAGGCTCAGGCCGCCGCCGATATTCTTCAGCAGGCCAGCCTCCCGGTAATGGTCGATCAGCGGCGCGGTCTTCTGATGATAGACCGCCAGGCGGTTGAGCACCGTCTCGGCCTTATCGTCGTCGCGCTGGATCAGCGGGGTACCGTCGGCCCGGCACACGGTTTCGCCGTTCAGCCGGTCCACGTGATAGGGCGCGCCGCACAGCGGGCACACGCGGCGGCCGCTGAGGCGCTTGACCAGCACATCGTCGGGCACATCCAGATTGATGGCCACGTCGATTTTGGCGAAGGTGCTCAGTGCCTTGGCCTGCTCCACCGTACGGGGGAAGCCGTCCAGGATATATCCCTTCTGGCAATCCGGGTCCGCAAGGCGGTCCTTGACAATGCCGATGACCACCTCGTCGGGTACCAGCTGCCCCTGATCCATGTATTCCTTGGCCTTTCGGCCCATTTCAGTGCCCGCAGCGATGGCCGCACGAAGCATATCGCCCGTGGAGACCTGGGGAATTCCCAGCCGCTGGCAAACAATCTGAGCCTGCGTGCCCTTGCCGGCCCCCGGAGGGCCTAGGAAAATGATGTTCATACGTCATTCCTCCTGTTCACGGATGAAGGCCGCTAATGCGCGGCACACTTACAGTATACCACAAACGCGGTAAATGTGCCTGTGCCGCGCCTTAGCGGCGCATCATTCGTACGGTCGGACGGCTCTGGTCAGGAGATGGAATCGTAGTTGCGGCTGACCAGCAGGTCGTCGAGCTGACGCTTGGTTTCCAGCACCACGCTGACCGCGATGAGGATGCTGCTGGCGGCAAACGGAATCTGCGTTTGCAGCCCCACGGTAAAGACCGTAGGCACCGTGGCCAGGATAGCAAGGAACAACGCTGCAAACAGGGTCAGGCGCCCGTTGATGCGGCGCAGATAATCCGCCGTGGGCTTGCCCGGGCGCACCGAGGGCACCGCGCCGCCCTGCTGCTGGATGTTCTTGGCCATCTCATCCGGCTGGAAGGAGATGGAGCTGTAGAAGTAGGTGAAAGCGATAATCAGCAGCGCCGTCACCAGCAGGTACCAGAAGCTGGCGCCGTTCATGTAGCGTGCCCACCAGATCGCGGCAGCGCTGTCGGAGCCGCCCACCAGCTGGATGATGGTGCCGGGGAACGCCATGAAGGAATAGGCGAAGATCAGCGGCAGCACGCCGACGCTGACCACCTTCATGGGGATCACGCTGTTCTGGCCGCCGTACATCTTGCGGCCGCTGACGCGCTTGGCGAAGTGGACATTGATGCGGCGCACGCCCATATCCACGAACGTGACCAGCACGATCATCACCAGCGCCACCAGCAGCACCGCCAGGAGCGTCAGCCACGGAGTGAGGCTGGTCGCCTGGAAGGCATTGCGGATCAGGGTGGTGAAGCCGGTAAAGAGGTTGGAGATGATACCGGCGAAGATCAGCAGCGAGATGCCGTTGCCAAGGCCCTTCTCGGTAATGCGCTCGCCGATCCACATGGCCAGGGCGGTACCGCCGGCCATGCTCACGCCCACCAGCACCGTGTTAAACCAGCCGCTCTTGATGTAGCCAAGGCTGGCTACCAGGCCGATGGCCTGCACCACGGCGAGGCCCACGGTAACATAGCGGGTGATCTGGGCGATTTTCTTCTGGCCCTCGGGGCCGCTCTTTTGCAGGCGCTCCAGAGCGGGGATGGCGATGGTCAGAAGCTGCATGATAATGGAGGAGTTGATGTAGGGGGTGATACCCATGGCCATGATGGTCATGTTCTGGAAGTTGGAACCGGTCATCATGTTGACCAGATCCAGCAGCGGCAGCGTGTTGGAGCCCATGGAGGCCTGCACGCGCGCATAATCGACGCCGGGGGCGGGAATGACGCCCACCAGACGGAACACCACCAGCATCAGGAAGGTGTAGACCAGCTTTTTGCGGATGTCCTGCACCTTCCACGCGTTGCGAAGAGATTGCCAAACGCCTACTTTGTTCGGGTTCCTGGCCATCTTACTTCACCTCGGCTTTCCCGCCGAGGGCCTCGATCTTCTCCTTGGCCGAGGCGGTGAACTTCGCGGCTTCCACGGTGAGCTTCTTCGTCAGCTCGTCGTTGCCCAGAACCTTCACCCCATCCAGCGTTTTCCTGATGATCTTGGCTTCCTTAAGCATGGCGGCAGTCACGACGGTGCCGTTATCAAACACCTCCAGCTGTCCCACGTTCACCGTGGCATACTCCGTGCGGAAGATGTTGGTGAAGCCCTTCTTGGGGACGCGGCGGTACAGAGGCATCTGGCCGCCCTCGAAGCCGGGGCGCTTGCCGCCGCCGGAACGGGCCTTGGCGCCCTTGTGGCCCTTACCGGAGGTCTTGCCCAGACCGGAGCCCACGCCTCGACCGAGGCGCTTGGGCGCAGTGGTGGAACCCGCGGCGGGGCCCAGCTCATGCAGTTTCATTGGCTTTCCCTCCTCAGTCCTTGATTTCTTGAACGTCGATCATGTGCTTCACGCGGAAGATCTGCCCGCGGATGCAGGCGTTGTCCTCCTTGACCACCGTCTGGCCGACCTTGTGCAGGCCCAGCGCGGCGACGGTGTCCTTATGCACCTGAAGGCTGGAGATCGGCGACTTTTTAAGCGTGATTTGCAGTTTCATCTTCGTCGTCCTCCTCAGCCCAGAATCTCTTCGACGGTCTTGCCACGCAGCTTGGCGACCTCCTCGGCGCTGCGCAGCTGCTTGAGGCCTTCCAGCGTCGCCTTGACCATGTTGATCTTGTTGTTGGTGCCATAGCTCTTGGTGCGGATATCGCGGATGCCCGCCAGCTCCAGCACCGCGCGGGCGGCGCCGCCGGCGATCACGCCCGTGCCTTCGGGAGCGGGCAGAAGGACAACCTTGCCCGTGCCGAAACGGCCGATGCTCTCATGGGGGATCGAGGTGCCCAGAACCGGCACGTTGATCAGGTGCTTTTTGGCGTCCTCGGTGCCCTTGCGGATCGCCTCGGAAATTTCAGCGGCCTTGCCCATGCCCGCGCCCACACGGCCTTTTTCATCGCCGACCACAACCAGCGCAGAGAAGCGGAAGTTGCGGCCGCCCTTGACGACCTTGGTAACGCGGTTGACGGCAACGAGCTTCTCTTTGAATTCGCTGACCTGTTCCATGCGTTGCATGCGTTCGTCCTCCTTACTTAGAATTCAAGTCCGGCTTCGCGGGCGCCGGCGGCCAGCTCGGCCACGCGGCCCGTGTATACGTAGCCGCCGCGGTCAAAGACCACCTGCTTGATACCCGCCTCGGACGCACGCTCGGCGATCAGCTTGCCAACGATCTTGGCAGCGCCCTTCTTGTCGGTATCTTTGATCTGGGCCATGACGTCCTTCTCCTGGGTGGAGCAGGCAACCAAAGTGATGCCCTTGGTGTCGTCGATGACCTGCGCGTAGATGTTGTTCAGGCTGCGGTACACGCACAGACGCGGCATCTCCGGGGTGCCGCTGATTTTCCTGCGAACACGGGCATGGCGGATCTTGCGGTCCGCATTGCGGTCTCGCGTCTTAAACATTTGCGTTCACTCCCCTTTCGATTACTTACCGGTCTTGCCTTCCTTACGGCGGATAACCTCGTCCTCGTACTTGATGCCCTTGCCCAGATAGGGTTCGGGCTTACGGATGGCGCGGATATCGGCGGCAAGGTTGCCCACCTGCTGCTTGTTGATGCCCTTGATGACGATCTTGGTCTGCTCAGGGGTCTCAAAGGTGATATTCTCCGGCGCGTCGAGGATGACGGGATGGCTGAAGCCGATGTTGATGGTCAGCTTCTTGCCGCCGTCGGCCTGAGCGCGGTAGCCGGTGCCCACCAGCACCAGCGTCTTCTGGAAGCCTTCGGTTACGCCAACCACCATGTTGTGGACCAGGCTGCGGTAGAGGCCGTGCATGGCCTTGTGGGGTTTGGCGTCGCTGGGGCGTTCAAGCGTCAGGACATTGCCTTCCTGCTTGAGGGTGATATCGCGGTTCACCGCCTGGGTCAAAGTGCCCTTGGGGCCCTTCACCGTTACGGTGTTGTCCTCGTCCACCGTTACCGTCACGCCCGCGGGGACTGTGATCGGAAGTTTTCCGATTCGAGACATTGTCTTACACCTCCATTGCGTGTCGGTTTACCAGATGTAGGCGAGCACTTCGCCGCCGATCATTTGCTTGCGGGCTTCGCGATCCGTCATCAGCCCCTTGGAGGTGGAGATGATGGCGATGCCCAGGCCGCCCAGCACCTTGGGCAGCTCTTCGGACTTGGCATAGACGCGAAGGCCGGGCTTCGAGATGCGCTTGAGGCCGGCGATCACGGGCTGCTGCTTGCCGTTGACGTATTTCAGGACGATCTTGATGCTGCCCTGGGGGCCGTCATCGATGAAATCGACCGACTTGACATAACCTTCCGCCAAGAGGATCTTGGCGATCGCCTTCTTGGTGTTGCTGGCGGGCAGAACGACGGCGTCGTGCTTGGCGATCTGCGCATTGCGGATGCGGGTCAGCATATCGGCGATGGGATCATTCACAACCATGATGGAACCTCCTTCCGTTCTTTCCCGCTTACCAACTGGCCTTGCGGACACCGGGGATTTGGCCCTTGTAGGCCAGCTCTCTGAAGCAGATACGGCAGATGCCGTACTTGCGAAGCACCGAGTGCGGGCGGCCACACAGGCGGCAGCGCGTATAGGCACGGGTGGAGAACTTGGGCGTTCTGGCCTGCTTGATTTTCATACTGGTCTTAGCCATGTTTCTTGCTCCTCCCTATCCTTACTGCGCGAACGGCATTCCCAGCAGACGAAGCAGTTCCTTGCACTCCTCGTCGGTCTGGGCGGTCGTTACGAAGATCATTTCCATGCCGCGGATCTTTTCCACCTTGTCGTACTCGATTTCGGGGAACAGAAGCTGTTCGCGGATGCCCAGGGCGTAGTTGCCGCGGCCGTCAAAGGCCTTGTCGCTTACGCCGCGGAAGTCGCGCACGCGGGGAAGGGCGATATTGACCAGCTTATCCATGAACTCTTCCATGCGGGAGCCGCGGAGAGTCACCTTGGCGCCCACGTTCATACCCTCGCGGAGCTTGAAGTTTGCGATGGACTTGCGGGCCTTGGTCACCAGGGGCTGCTGGCCGGCGATGGCGGCCAGTTCCTTCACGGCCACTTCCAGCGCCTTGGGGTTGTCCTTGCAGTCGCCCAGGCCCATGTTGATAACGATCTTGGAGAGCTTGGGGATCTGCATGGGATTTTTGTAGCCGAACTTCTGCTGGAGGGCAGGCACGGCTTCATTGAGGTACTTTTCCTTAATGCGAGTAGCCATTTACCTTACCTCCTCAGTCAATATCCGCTTTGCAACGCTTGCAGACGCGGACGATTTTCTTCTTCTTGGAGCCGTCCTCGCGCTCCACCTCGGTCACGCGGTGGGCGACGCGGGTGGCCTTGCCGCACTTGGGGCAGATCAGCATCACGTTGGAGGCGTCGATGGCGCGCTCCTTCTGGAAGATGCCGCCCTGCTGGCCCTGACGGCGGGGCTTCTGGTGCTTGGTGACATAGGCGACGCCCTCGACGATCACCTTGCCGGCCTTGGGATCGACGGTCAGGATCTTGCCCTGCTTGCCCTTGATGGCCTTATCGCCGTCCTTGGGACCGGAGATGACGACGACCTGGTCGTTCTTTTTGACATGAACCTTATTCATTCGTCAATCCTCCCAATTACAGCACTTCGGGAGCCAGCGAAACGATCTTCATGAAGTCCTTCTCGCGCAGCTCGCGGGCAACAGGTCCAAAGATACGGGTGCCACGGGGCATTTTCTGGTCGTTGATGATAACGGCGGCGTTGTCGTCAAAGCGGATATAGCTGCCGTCGGGACGGCGCTTCTGCTTGCGCATGCGGACGACCACGGCCTTGACCACGTCGCCCTTTTTCACGGCGCCGCCGGGGGTAGCGCTCTTGACGCTGGCCACGATCACATCGCCGATGGAGCCGTCACGGCGGAAGGAACCGCCGAGCACGCGGATGCACATGATTTCCTTGGCGCCGGAATTGTCGGCCACCTTGAGTCGCGTTTGCGGCTGGATCATACGGTTTTTCCTCCTTGTTGGAATCGGGAAAGCGGGGTGCTTTCCCGCGACTGTTGATTCGGAGCGCCCATCAGAGGCTTGGCGCGGGGCCCTTTTGCCTGTGAGGGCTGCGGTATATTACTTGGCCTTTTCTACGATTTCGACCAAGCGCCAGCGCTTGTCGTGGCTCAGCGGGCGGGTTTCCATCACGCGCACGCGATCGCCGACGCCGCACTCGTTGTTTTCGTCATGGGCCTTGAGCTTGCTGGTCTGGTTCATGATTTTGCCATACAGCGGATGGCGCACGCGGGTCTTGATCTCCACGACGATGGTCTTGTCCATCTTGTCGCTGACGACCACGCCCTCGCGGGTCTTGCGAAGTCCTCTCTGCTCAGACATTGAAGCGGTTGCCTCCTTCATTTACTTAGGCCCTTAGCGGGCGTCCTTGAGTTCCTGCTCGCGAAGGATGGTCATGCAGCGGGCGATATCGCGCTTGGTGCTGGCGATGACCGTAGTGTTCTGCAACTGACCGGTGGCAAGCTGGAAACGAAGGTTGAACAGCTCCGCCTTCAGTTCTCCGACCTTGTTCTCAAGCTCGGTCTTGTTCATGGCTCTTAGCTCCTTAGCCTTCATTGTGCTTCACCACCCGCTTCTTTGTTGTCCTCACGCGCGAGGATCTTGGTCTTGAGGGGCAGCTTGTGGGAGGCCAGACGCAGGGCCTCGCGCGCCACATCCTCAGGTACGCCGGCGATCTCGAAGAGAACGCGGCCGGGCTTGACCACCGCCACCCAGTACTCGGGAGAACCCTTGCCGGAACCCATGCGGGTCTCAGCGGGCTTTTCGGTGACGGGCTTGTCGGGGAAAATCTTGATCCACACCTGACCACCGCGCTTGGTATAACGGGTCAGGGCGATACGGGCCGCCTCGATCTGCTGGGAGGTGATCCAGCTGGGCTCGGTGGCGACCAGGCCGAAATCGCCGTAGGCCAGGAAGTTGCCGCGCATGGCCTTGCCCTTCATACGGCCACGGAACACGCGACGGCGTTTCACTCTCTTAGGCATCAACATAGCTTATTTGCCTCCTTCGGTTTTGGCGGCGACCGGCGCTTTCTTGGGCTTGGGAAGACGCTGTCCCTTGTACACCCAGACTTTGACGCCCAAGCGGCCATAGGTGGTCTTGGCTTCGGCGAAGCCGTAGTCGATGTCGGCGCGAAGCGTTTGCAGGGGGATGGAGCCCTCGTGATAGTGCTCGGTGCGGGCGATATCCGCGCCGCCCAGACGGCCGCTCACGGTGGTCTTCATGCCCTTGGCGCCAGCGCGCATGGCGCGCTGCAGGCTCTGCTTCATGGCGCGGCGGAAGGAGATGCGCTTCTCCAGCTGCTGGGCGATGTTCTCGGCCACAAGCTGGGCGTTGGTGTCGGGCACCTTGATCTCCATGATGTTGATGTTGGCGGGACGGCCCAGGAAGGCTTCAATGTCCTTCTTGAGCGCCTCGATGCCCGCGCCGCCGCGGCCGATAATCATGCCGGGCTTGGCGGTGAAGATGTTGATGGTCACACGGTTGGCACTGCGCTCGATATCGATATGGCTGATACCGGTGGCGTAGTATTTCTTCTTGAGCATTTCGCGGAGCTTGTAATCCTCAACGAGGTTGTTCGCGAAATCCTTCTTGCCGGCATACCAGCGGGTGCTCCAGTTGAAGATCACGCCAACGCGAGCGCCGTGGGGATTTACTTTCTGTCCCATTGATAAACCTCCCTTGGATTACTTCTGGTCCAGCACCACGCTGATGTGGCTGGTGCGCTTGAGAACGGGGGACGCGCTGCCGCGGGAGCGGGCAACGTAGCGCTTGAGCGTGGGGCCGGGGTTGGCGTAGATTTCCGCAACGTAGAGGGCCTTGCGGTCCATCTCGTTGTTGTTGACCGCGTTGGCGATGGCGCTGGAAAGCAGCTTATGCACCACGGGAGCGGCGGCCTTGGGGGTGTACTGAAGGATGGCGAGCGCGTCGTCCACATTCTTGCCGCGGATGAGGTCAATGACGATCTTGACCTTGCGGGAAGAGATGCGCACGTACTTGGCATGAGCGGCGGGACGAGTATCGCGGGCCGCCATGTGGGCTTGCGCCTTCTTCTGGGTATTGGTTGCCATGGAAACTCACTCCTTCCGCTTACTTTTTGCCGGTGGCCTTTTCGCCGGCGTGACCGCGATACGTGCGGGTGGGGGCGAACTCGCCCAGCTTGTGGCCGACCATGTCCTCGGTGATGTAGACGGGCACATGCTTGCGGCCGTCATGGACGGCGATGGTGTGGCCCACGAAATCCGGGAAGATGGTGGAGGACCTGGACCAGGTCTTGGCGACCGCCTTCTTGCCGGTGTTATTCATTTCAACGATACGCTTCATCAGCGCTTCGTTTACAAAAGGTCCCTTCTTGACGGAACGGCTCATTGAGAGGCTTCCTCCTTCCTTGGATGCATGGGCTTACTTGCCCGCGCGCTTCACAATCATCTTGTTGGAGTACTTCTTGTGCTTGCGGGTCTTAAGTCCCAGCGCAACCTTGCCCCACGGGGTCACAGGGGCGGGCATGCCGACGGGGCTCTTGCCCTCGCCGCCGCCATGCGGGTGGTCGCAGGGGTTCATGACGACGCCGCGCACAGTGGGCCGAACGCCCATGTGGCGCTTGCGGCCAGCCTTGCCGATGCGCACGTTCTCGTGATCGGTGTTGCCCACGGTGCCGATGGTGGCCATGGCGTTCATGGGCACCTTGCGCACCTCGCCGCTGGGCAGGCGGACCTGCGCGTACTGGCCTTCCTTGGCCATGAGCTGCGCGCTCATGCCGGCGGAGCGGACCATCTGGCCGCCGCGGCCGGGCTTGATCTCCAGGTTGTGGATCAAGGTGCCGACGGGGATAGCGGAGATGGGCAGCGCATTGCCGGGCTTGATGTCGGCATTGGCGCTGGAGATGACCGTGTCGCCCACGTTCAGGCCCAGAGGAGCCAGGATGTAGCGCTTTTCGCCGTCCGCATAGTTCAGCAGGGCGATGAAGGCCGAGCGGTTGGGGTCGTACTCGATGGTAGCGACCTTGGCGGGGATGTCCAGCTTATTGCGCTTGAAATCGATGATGCGGTACTTGACCTTGTTGCCGCCGCCCTGGTGGCGTACGGTGATCTTGCCCTGCTTGTTGCGGCCGGCGTTCTTCTTCTTGCACTCAAGCAGGCTCTTTTCCGGCTTGTTGGTGGTGATCTCCTCGTACGTCAGCACCGACATGAAACGGCGGGCGGGCGAGGTCGGCTTATAAACTCGAATAGCCATCGTGTCTTGTCCTCCCTGCTATTAGTCAGCCATGCCTTCAAAGAACTCGATGGGCTTGGAGTCCTTGGTGAGGGTCACATAGGCCTTTTTGATCTCCGGGGTGCGGCCGGAGGTGCGGCCCTGGCGCTTGATCTTGCCGATGGTGCGCAGGGTGTTGACCTTCTCGACCTTGATATCCTTGAAGATGGCCTCAAGCGCGAGCTTGATTTCGGTCTTGTTGGCGCTCTTGTGCACTTCGAACACGTAGCGCTTGTCCGCGATGCCCTCGTAGGACGCTTCGGTCAGAACGGGGCGCAGGATGACGTCATGGGGATTTTTCATGCGTAAACCTCCTCTACGCCCTTGAGAGCATCCTTGGTGAGGATGATCTTGCCGGCTTTCAGGATATCGTACACGTTGAGGGTGTTGACGTAGGAAGTCTGGAGCTTTTCGATGTTGCCGGAGGCGCGCACGAGGGTTTCGTCACGGCCGGGCAGCACCAGCATGGTCCAGCCCTTGAGGTCGAAGTTGCCCAGCACCTTGGCCATGAGCTTGGTCTTGGGCTCGGCGAGCTTGATTTCGTCCACCACGATGATCTCGCCGGCGTTGAGCTTGGAGGTCATGGCGCTCTTGAAGGCCAGGCGGCGGATCTTCTTGGGCACGTTGATGACATAGTCGCGGGGCTTGGGCGCAAAGACGACGCCGCCGTGACGGAACTGCGGAGCGCGGTTGCCATGGTGACGTGCATTGCCGGTGCCCTTCTGGCGGTAGATCTTACGGCCACCGCCACGGACCTCGCCGCGGGTGAGGGCGCTCTGCGTGCCCTGGCGCTGATTGGCCAGAATGGAGCGGACGACCAGATGCATAGCGGCGGTGTTGATGGGAGCGGCAAAGAGCTCCTCGCTCAGCTCCACTTCGCCAATGGCCGCGCCTTCCATGTTATACAAAGAAGTCTTAGGCATGGTGTTGATTTCCTCCTTCATAAAAGGGTACTTACATTTCCCAATGTGTGGCGCCGTTAAGCCTTGCAGGTGTTGCGCACCAGCAGAAGGCCGCCGTTGGGGCCGGGCACCGCGCCCTTGATGAGGAGCAGGTTGCGCTCGGCGTCCACCCGGACGATCTCCAGGTTCTGGACGGTCACGCGCTCCACGCCGTAATGGCCGGGCATGTGCTTGTTCTTGAACACGCGGGAGGGATCGGAGTTGGCGCTCATGGAGCCCACGCCACGGTGATACTTGGAGCCGTGGGCCATGGGGCCGGTATGCTGATTCCAGCGCTGGATGGCGCCGGTGAAGCCGTGGCCCTTGCTCACGCCGCTGACGTCGATCTTTTCGCCAGCCTCAAACTGAGAAACGGTCAGCTCGTTGCCCACTTCCAGCTCGGCCACGTTATCCAGGCGGAACTCGCGCAGGTAACGGGTGGGGGCCACGCCGGCCTTCTTGAAATGGCCCGTGAGGGGCTTGTTGACCAGCTTCTTGGCGCGGTTTTCCGCATAGGTGTCAAAGCCGACCTGCACGGCGTCGTAACCGTCGGACTCGGTGGTCTTCTTCTGCACGACCTTGCAGGGGCCGGCCTCCACCACAGTCACGGGCACGAGGCGGCCGTCATCGGTGAAAACCTGCGTCATGCCGATCTTCTTACCTACGATCGCTTTCTTCATGATGTCGTACCTCCTGCATTAGTTATTGAGCTTGATTTCGATTTCGACGCCGGCAGGAAGATCCAGCTTCATCATGGCATCGACCGTGCGGGGGTTGGGATTGTGAATATCGATGAGGCGCTTGTGGGTGCGCATCTCAAACTGCTCGCGGCTATCCTTGTACTTGTGGGGCGCGCGCAGAATGGTCACGATCTCCTTTTCCGTCGGCAGGGGAATGGGGCCCGAAACCTTCGCGCCCGTCCGCTTCGCGGTTTCCACGATCCGCTCGGAGGACTGATCGATCAGGTTGTGCTCGTAAGCCTTCAGCTTGATACGGATTTTCTGGTTGGCCATTTTCGTTCCTCCTTGATTCGTCTCAAGTACACCGCCCCGGGTGTGTCCATCGGCCGCTTGTAAGCAGGCGAGGCAACCCTCGCCTTCCTTATTCCGCTTCGGGCCCTCGCCGTGAGAGCGCTCAGGCCCTGGCCGCGGATCGCGCCCCGCGCGATGTCTCAAGTCCGTCGCCCGATTTCCGGGCTGGTCCACGATAATTACCCGCCATGGCCATGGCGGCAACTTACCGCTTCATCCCTAAACAGACAGCTTCAGTAGTATAAAACAAAACGTCCCCAAATGCAAGGGTTTTGCTAAAATTTTTTGAATTTTTGGGCCGCAAAGCACGGTGGCGCCGTCCTGTTTTACACACGAAATGAACACGCTTCCGTGTGTGTCTCTTTATCAGCTTACCCCTTCATTATGCTCCGCTGGATTCAGATGCTTTCCTTTTATATATTATGCTTCTCATCTCACTGTCCGTTCACAAATCTTCTATTCCCAAAAAACAGATTTTCCGCCATCAGATATCCTGCGCCCATCTTGCGGCTGACTGGAAACTATGCTACAATGCAAAGGCGAACGTGTTTTCGTATTCTGCCGGAGGTGGCTATCCATGGAAAAATCCAAGGTTTATTTTACCAATTTTCGCGCCAAACCCGACCGGAACGTTCTTCAGAAGCTGCGCCATCTCATCGAGGCGGCCGGTATGACCAGCATGCCGCTGGACGGCAAGTTCACCGCCATCAAAATGCACTTTGGCGAGCCGGGCAACCTGGCTTTCCTGCGTCCCAACTATGCCAAGGTTGTGGTGGATACGCTCAAGGATATGGGCGCTCGCCCCTTCCTGACGGACTGCAACACTCTGTACACCGGCATGCGCCGCAATGCGCTGGATCATTTGACCGCCGCCTTTGAAAATGGTTTTGGCCCTCTTCAAACCGGCTGCCATGTCATCATCGCCGATGGCCTTCTGGGCAATGACCATGTTTCCGTACCCATCGACGGGGAATACTGCAAGGAGGCGCTCATTGGCCGCGCGGCCATGGACGCGGATGCCGTCATCAGCCTGACCCACTTCAAATGTCACGAAGGCACGGGCATTGGCGGCGCACTGAAGAATCTGGGCATGGGCCTTGGTTCCACGGCAGGCAAGCGCGCCATGCACTGTGACGGCAAGCCCGTGGTGGACCACGACAAGTGCATCGGATGTGGCATGTGCGCCCGTCAATGTGCCCATGGAGCCATCAGCTTCAGCGGAGAAAAAGGCCACCGGCGTGCCACCATCGACCATGACAAGTGCGTGGGCTGCGGCCGCTGCGTAGGCGCGTGCCGCGACCGGGGCACCATCCAGGGGCCGGACAGCTCCAACGACGTGCTCAACTGCAAGATTGCCGAATATGCCTGGGCCGTTATCAAAGACCGCCCCAACTTCCACATCTCGCTGGTAATGGACGTATCGCCCTATTGCGACTGCCACCCGGAAAACGATACGCCCATCATTGCAGACGTGGGCATGTTTGCCAGCTTCGACCCCGTGGCGCTGGACGTGGCCTGCGCGGACGCTTGCAACCGCATGGAGCCGCTGCCCGGCACCTTCCTGACCGACCGTAAGAACCGCACCGGCGACATCTTCAACGATACGCACCCCTACACCAACTGGCGTTCCGGCGTGGAACATGCCGCCAAGCTGGGCGTAGGCTCGCTGGAGTACGAGCTGATCGAGGTGCGCTGATCCCAGCCCGCCGATAAAGGCAGAGAGGACGATCTATTCCTTGCAGGACAAGCTCATCGTTCGCGGCGCGCGCGAACATAATCTGAAAAACGTCACACTGGAAATCCCGCGCAACAAGCTGGTGGTGTTCACGGGCCTGAGCGGGTCCGGCAAAACCAGCCTGGCCTTTGACACCATTTACGCCGAGGGACAGCGCCGCTATGTGGAGAGCCTTTCCTCCTATGCGCGCATGTTTTTGGGGCAGATGGAAAAGCCGGATATCGACTCCATTGAGGGTCTGTCCCCCGCCATTTCCATCGACCAGAAGACCACGGCGCGAAATCCCCGTTCCACCGTGGGCACCGTAACTGAAATCTACGACTATCTGCGCCTGCTCTATGCGCGCGTGGGCGTGCCTCACTGCCCCAAATGCGGCCGCGAGATCCGCCAGCAGACCATCGACCAGATGGCCGATCAGGTGATGGCGTATCCGGAGGGGCAGCGGCTGCAGCTGCTCGCGCCTGTGGTCCGCGCGCGCAAGGGCGAGCACACCAAGATTCTGGAAGACGCGCAGAAGCGCGGCTTTGTGCGCGTGCGCATCGACGGCGAGCTCTACGAGCTGGATGATACGCCGCAGCTGGACAAAAAGAAAAAGCACGACATTGAAATCGTGGTGGACCGTCTGATCGTGCGCCCCTCGGACGAGTTCCGTCAGCGCCTGGCTGACAGCATGGAGACCGCCGCCGGGGAAAGCGGCGGTCTGGTGCTGGTGGACCTGTTTGACAAGGGGACGCTGCTGTTTTCCCAGAACTACGCGTGTCCGGAGTGCGGCGTGTCCATCGAGGAGCTCTCGCCCCGCATGTTCAGCTTCAACAGCCCCTTTGGGGCCTGTCCTGAATGCGGCGGTCTGGGCACGGTGATGCGCATCTCCCCGGAAACCGTCATCCCCAACCCGGACTTGAGCCTTAATCAGGGTGCGCTGCAGGCCATGGGCTGGAATACCATGGACAAAAACAGCATGGCCATGAGCTATTTCCGGGCGCTGGCCGATCTGTATGGCTTCAGCCTGGATACGCCGGTGCGCGATCTGCCGCCCAAGATCCTGGACATTTTGCTCTACGGTTCCAACGACAAAATCACCATCGAATACGAGAGCGCCCATGGAAAGGGGCAGTATCAGACCACCTTTGAGGGCGTGATTACCTCCCTCAATCGCCGCTACCGCGAGACCACCAGCGAGTCCATGAAGGCCGCGTATGAGGAGTACATGGTCACAGACAGCTGCCGCGCCTGCGGCGGGCGCCGTCTGCGCCCCGAAGTGCTGGCCGTGACGGTGGGCGGCATGAACATCAGCGAGCTGTGCGACCTGAGCGTATCGGCGGCGCGCGCCTTCTTCAAGGATCTGCACCTGAGCGAAAAGGACAGCATGATCGCCTCGCAGATTCTGCGCGAGATTGACTCACGCCTGGGCTTTCTGGACAGCGTGGGCCTGTCCTACCTCACGCTGTCGCGCGCGGCGGCCACCCTCTCCGGCGGCGAAGCACAGCGCATCCGCCTGGCCACGCAGATCGGCTCCAGCCTGATGGGCGTGCTCTACATCCTGGACGAGCCCTCCATCGGCCTGCATCAGCGCGATAACGCAAAGCTCCTGGCTACGCTCAAGCGCCTGCGCGATCTGGGAAATACGCTGATCGTGGTGGAGCATGACGAGGACACCATGTACGCCGCTGACTACATCGTGGACGTGGGACCCGGCGCAGGCATCCACGGCGGCGAGATCACCGCAGAGGGCACCATCGACGAGATTCTGGCCAACCCCCGCTCCCTCACGGGCCAGTATCTCAGCGGCAAATTGTCCATTCCTGTGCCGAAAAAGCGGCGCAAGCCGTCCGGCTGGCTCACAGTGCGGGGCGCGAAGGAAAACAACCTGAAAAACATCGACGTAAGGCTGCCCCTGGGCGTATTCTGCTGCGTTACAGGTGTAAGCGGGTCGGGCAAGTCCAGCCTCATCAACGAGATTGTCTACAAGCACCTGGCGAAGGTGCTCAACCGTGCCAAGACGCGTGCGGGCAAGTTTGACCGCATGGAGGGCGTGGAACAGCTGGACAAGATCATCGCCATCGATCAGAGCCCCATCGGCCGCACGCCGCGCTCCAACCCCGCCACGTACACCGGTCTGTTCGATCTGGTGCGCCGCGTCTTTGCCATGACGCCCGACGCCAAGGCCCGCGGCTACAAGGAAAACCGCTTCAGCTTCAACGTCAAGGGCGGCCGCTGCGAAGCCTGCGGCGGCGATGGTCTGCTCAAGATCGAGATGCACTTCCTTCCGGACATCTACGTGCCGTGCGACGTGTGCAAGGGCGCGCGCTACAACCGCGAAACCCTTGATGTGCGCTACAAGGGCAAGAACATCCACGAGGTGCTGGAGATGACCGTGGAGGAGGCGCTGGGCTTCTTTGAAAACCATGAGCCCATCGTCAAAAAGCTCCAGACCCTCTATGACGTGGGGCTTGATTACATCAAGCTGGGCCAGCCCAGCACCCAGCTTTCCGGCGGCGAGGCCCAGCGCATCAAGCTGGCGACAGAATTGAGCCGCCGCGCGACGGGCCGCACCCTCTACCTGCTGGACGAGCCTACCACGGGTCTTCACATGGCCGACGTGCAAAAGCTCATCGACGTGCTCCAGCGACTGGTGGAGGCGGGCAACAGTGTGCTGGTCATCGAGCACAATCTGGATGTCATCAAGACCGCCGATTACCTGATCGATCTGGGTCCCGAAGGCGGCGACGGGGGCGGCGCCGTCGTGTGCCAGGGTACGCCGGAAAAGGTGGCCAAGGTCCCCGAAAGCTATACGGGACAATTTCTTGCGCCGATCCTGGCCCGCGCGGCAAAAAAATAATCTAATAAAAGTGCCCCGGCAGCGCTTGAATGCTGCCGGGGTTGTCCATTGTTTTAGCCCACTCCGTCGGTCCATTCCAGGCTGAGCACCGCGCCTGTATACGGATCTATGCCAATCTGGCACACGCGGCTGTCGCCATCATGCTTGTCCGCGGTTCGCGCAAAGACGTAGAGAACGTATCTGTCCAGTCCGTCATACTGCCACACGTCCGGATCACGGTAATAGGCGATGAAGTCCGCCTCCGTCATTCCGGTATCTTCCAGCGCCGCCTGGCGGCCAATGGCTGCGGCCTCCATGGCTCCAATGCCCGCCTTGTATTGCTCAAAGGCAGCCGCCTGCCTCTCGCGGGTAAAGTAGCAGGAGGCGCGCCACAGCCAGCCGTTTCCTGTTCCTGCTTCCCCGAATGTGGCGTACAGACGACAGCTGGCGTGATCGTCTCCCGCTATCAGCCACAGTGCGTCGCAAGTCTCGCTGTCCATGTTCCAGTCCCGCCGGAGCGCATCCCAGTCCGGCAGGCCGTCAGGTCCGCGCTCTGAGCGATGGGAAATGCGACCCCCGCTATGTGGAGCCGACAGGTAGACCCGTTTGATCGCCTGCTCGCCGAATTCCTGCACAAAACGATCATAGAGGGCCCGGTACATCTCCATGGCGGCACCCCAATCGGAGCTTTGTTCCTCCCCTGCGGGGGCAAAATCAATCGCCACCCACGAGAGCCGCAACGCCTCATCCGTCAGCTCGTTCAGCGTTACGGAGTCGATTTGTTCCCTTGTCCTTCCTCCATCAAAGACCGCCCGGAAGCTCACGCTGTACTCCCCCTGCCGGGTCGTCAGGTCGATCTGCACACTGCCGTCCCGCAGGGCGACAATCGTGCAGCCTTCGCCCATGTTGGCCTCCAGCGCCTGTACACATCCGGCGGGCGTGGTTTCCCACGTCATCGACCAGGGCAGCGCTGCCTGCTCTGCAACGGCGCTGCCGCACATCATGAGCAGTGCGATCAGCCATCCCATCATTTTGCGCATGTCCACTCTCCTCCTTGCAGGATGAACCCGGATAGGATTCCCACATTCATCCAACGATCATAGAATGGTTTTTCTTTCTTGGGATGCCGACCGAAAAAAGCCGTCTCCGCGCCTTTCAACAGGCGCATGCCGGCAGCGCGCCCTCCTGTGCCTCAATAGATTTGCTCGCTGAGCTTGATTACCATAGCGTCCCCAATGGCCTGTACGCATCCTTCGTTCGGGTAGCAGGACATCAGCACGAAATCCTCCGTATCCTCAATCATGCGTGCCTGATCCCGGATCTCGTTGGCCGTTCCAAAGGGCATATCCACATTCAGACAATACTTCATAAAGGTATAGTACATCTTGGTTTCGTGCATGGCCGGCTGGCCTCTGCCAGACGCATAGGAGCTGTCGCCGATCACAAGCACCGGCATGCCCTGCACATATTCCTCGTTGGCCTCCGCAAGCGCCAGAAAGGTGGCGCACTGTGCGTACATGTTTTCATAATCCAGCTTGGCCTTGTGGAATTTTACGTTCGCATCCATCGACCACGAATACACGCACACGACCAGGCAGGCCAGCATCGCCCAGCTTGCGGCGGCCAGCGCTCTGCCTGCCGCGCGGCCTGCGCTGCGGTCCTTCAGCTTTTCCAGGGTCTCCGGCAGAGAGTCCATCAGCACAATGCCAATGAGATAGGTCCCCGCCACGCTATAGGTCATCAGGCTGTACACCTTGTCGGGCGCAAAGATGCGGATCGCGCAAAGGAAGAAGGGCGCCAGCGCACACAGAGCCAGCATCGCTAGAAAACGCAGGGGCTTCCTGCCCTGCAGCGCCCAGAACGACACGCACGCCATAAGCAGCTCCAGCGCGATGAACACGTGATTGGGCCAGCTTCCCATCTGGCACCCTTCCTCTGTGGAAAGCGGTCCTACGGCCTGCCAGAAGTCCTGATAGCATCCCGCCAGGTTCCGGGGAAGCGCCGCGAGCGTCTCCAACGAGGCCGCCTTCGTGACGGACTGATAGTCCCCTACGGCGTCCTGTCCTCCTCCCGTCATGGCCAGCAGCACGACGTAGTACAGGGAAACGGCGAGCACCAGGCACAGCGCATACCGTCCGGCGCGCAGCAGCAGCGCTTTGGCGCCGACACCCGTCCTGCAGATCATCAGCTGCATGCCGCGGACAAACATCATCCCAAGCACAAAGGTCGCACACGCCTGATAGGTGCCTGTAGCCACGGCGATCAGCACCACAGCGGGCAGCAGGCCCCAGCGGATCTTTTCCAGCAGCAGAAGGCCCAGTGTCGCCAGCATCGCAGCCAGCATATACGCATCTGCATTGTGCAGAAAACCCAACGTTGCGCTTACGGTTTTTCTCCTTTGCGTTTGGCTTTTCTCTATTGTAGTAAAAAATCATGGATTGTCAATTATTTCATCAGGCGTTGGTCGAAGCACTCCTGCCCATCATCGGCCTCCGCTTTCCACGCAGCAAAAACCGGCTCCCGCACATCCGGAGAGGATGAGCGTCAGGAGCCGGTCAGACGGGCCTGCCCAAAGTCCCCCGTCGGCCTCATGCCGTGCTTTGGGCCCTCGTCATGCGCTTAAACGCGAGGTTTATTCCACATCCTGCAAGGCATCGTACCCTTCTTCGCCTGTACGCACCTTTACGACCTGTTCGACATCGTAGACAAAGATCTTGCCGTCGCCGATATGGCCGGTATACAGGGCATTCTTGGCTGCGTCAATCACGGTGCGCACCGGGATCTTGCACACCACGATGTCCACTTCGATCTTGGGCAGCAGGCTGGTTTCCATCTCAACGCCGCGGTAGTATTCCGGACGTCCTTTCTGCATGCCGCATCCAAGGACCTGCGTCACCGTCATGCCTGTTACGCCGATCTCATCCATGGCGGACTTGAGGCGTTCAAACATGCTCTGCTTGGTCACGATGGTGACCTTGCTCATCTTGACCTTGTCATTGGAGCCGGTGGAGTAATCGGCCACAGGCACCGCTTCATCCTTGGCCGCCGGCTTGGCGCCGGGAAGTTCAGCCGGCGCACCCATCGGCACATCGCTGCCGATGACAGGCATAAAGCCCGCATAGGCCGATACCAGTCCGTGTTCCTCCACATCCAGTCCGACGATTTCCTCCTGCTCGCTCACGCGCAGGCCCACCGTCGCACGGATTGCAAGGAAGGACAGCGTAATGGTCACGGCCGTGAAGGCCAGAATCGCCGCCACGCCTATGATCTGGATTCCCAGGAGCGTGAAGCCGCCGCCGTAAAACAGTCCTACACCCATGATCTGGTTGGCGCCGAAGGTCACGCCGTCGCCGAAGCCACGGGCAAACGCAGGCGCCGTGGGAGTGGCGAACAGACCTACCGCCAGGGTGCCCCATACGCCGTTCATCAAATGCACCGCAACCGCGCCCACCGGGTCGTCCACATGCAGCTTATGGTCCAGCAGCCAGACGCCGAAAACCACCAGCACGCCGGCGACTCCGCCGATCACGATGGCGCCGAGAGCGTCCGTCACATCACATCCGGCGGTGATGGCCACCAGGCCGGCCAGCGAGGCATTCAGGCACATCGAAACATCGGGCTTGCCGTACTTGATCCAGGTAACGATCATGCACACGACCGTGGCCACAGAGGGAGCGACCGTGGTGGTCAGGAAGACGGAGCCCAGCTCGGGCACCGAGGTAGCGGCAGCGCCGTTGAAGCCATACCAGCCCAGCCACAGGATAAACACGCCCAGCGCGCCGATGGGCAGGTTATGTCCGGGGAACGCGTTGACCTTGACGACCTTGCCCTCCTTGTTTTTCACAAACTTGCCGATGCGGGGCCCGAGCATCCACGCGCCGATGAACGCGCACAGGCCGCCGACCATATGGATGCACGCAGAACCCGCAAAGTCATGGAAACCGATCTGCGCAAGCCAGCCGCCGCCCCAGACCCAGTGTGCCTCAATGGGGTAGATCAGCGCGGAGATGACTGCGGAATAAATACAGTATGAAAGGAACCGGGTCCGCTCAGCCATCGCGCCGGAAACAATGGTAGCCGCCGTGGCGCAGAAAACAAGGTTGAAGACGAAGTTGGACCAGTCGAAGTTCTCATAGGCCGTGAAGATATCAAAGCCGGGCTTGCCGATCAGGCCCAGCAGATCCTCGCCCAGCAGAAACCCAAAGCCGATGAGGATGAACACGATGGTGCCGATGCAAAAGTCCATCAGGTTCTTCATCAGGATGTTGCCCGCGTTCTTTGCCCTGGTGAAGCCTGTTTCGACCATTGCAAACCCTGCCTGCATCCAAAAGACCAGAGCCGCGCCAATCAGAAACCAGATGCCGTAGACATTCTCGTTGACATAATCCATGATTTCAGCCGTCATAAGCAACCCCTCCCGATTGTGATTGGAAACGGCGCGCCGGGCGCCGGTTCTCCTGAAAAAAGGGTACAAAAAACCAAGCCCGCCATGCGCTCGTCATTGAGCGCAGATATAGCGCATGGAGGCTTGGAATTGTAGAAGGGAAGTACCGGGACGTGCCGCGCCAATGCGGCACGTCTCAAATCACATCACACGCTCGTAAGCAGATCCTGATAAGTGGGCATGGGCCAGTAGCTCTTGCCCACGATGCCTTCCAGCGCATCGCCGGCGGCACGTACCTCATCCATGGCGGTGATGACCTGGTCACGGGTGTAGCGGGCGCGTTCAAGCATGTCTGCGCCTTCGTCACCGGCCTTGAGCACAGCTTCGAGCCGGTCGGTGGCCTTGTAGAGGGCGTTGGTCTGCGCAGTCAGGTTGGAGAGCAGCGCCTTCTCCGCCTCGGCTTCCAGTTCGGGAGCGACGCTCTTCTTCATGTCTATGGTCGCGGCCACATCCTTGGCATAGGCGATGGCGGCGGGCAAAATCAGATGGCGGGAGATGTCAATCGTGCTGAGGGCCTCGATATCAATCACCTTGATATAGGTCTCCATCTTGATTTCGTAGCGGCTTTCTACCTCCTCGCGGGTAAAGACCTTCTGCCGCTCAAACAGCGCGATGTTCTTGGGAGCCACATAGTACGGCAGCGCATCCACCGTGGTGGGCAGGTTGAGCAGCCCGCGGCGTTTGGCCTCCTCCACCCACGCCTGGTCATAGCCGTTGCCATTGAAGATGATGCGCATATGGGCGCTGAGCGTCTTGCGGATCAACGCGTCCACGGCGGTGGTCATATCCTCGGCACCCTCAAGCTCATCGGCCATCTTCATCAGGGTATCTGCGATGGCGGTGTTCAGGATGACGTTGGGGCCGGAGATGGATTGCGCACTGCCCAGGCTTCGGAACTCGAACTTGTTGCCCGTGAAGGCAAACGGCGAGGTGCGGTTGCGGTCCGTGGAATCCTTGGGGAAGCGGGGCAGAATGTGTACGCCCAGCTTCATCTGATCGCGCTCGTGGGCCTCATATTTGCTGGCATTGACGATGCTTTCGATGATCTCGTTGAGCTCGTCGCCCAGGAAGATGGAGATAATCGCAGGCGGTGCCTCGTTGGCGCCCAGGCGGTGATCGTTGCCCGCGCTGGCCACAGCCACGCGCATCAGATCCTGATAGTCATCCACTGCGGCGATGATGGCGCTGAGGAATACGAGGAACTGGGCGTTTTCACTGGGAGTGTCGCCGGGGTCCAGCAGGTTGACGCCGGTATCGGTGCTCAGGGCATAGTTGTTGTGCTTGCCGCTTCCGTTGACGCCCTCGAAGGGTTTTTCGTGCAGCAGGCACACCATGCCATGGCGGTCGGCTACCTTCTTCATGATGTCCATGGTGAGCTGGTTATGGTCCGCAGCGATATTGACGGTGGTGAAAATGGGCGCCATCTCATGCTGAGCGGGAGCCACCTCATTGTGCTCGGTCTTGGCCAGGATTCCCAGCCTCCACAGCTCGGTGTTGAGATCCTTCATGAAAGCCTGAACGCGCGGCTTGATGACGCCAAAGTAATGATCCTCCAGCTCCTGGCCCTTGGGAGGCTTGGCGCCAAAGAGGGTGCGGCCCGTCACCACCAGATCGGGGCGCTTGCGGTAGACCTCCTTATCCACCAGGAAATACTCCTGCTCCGGGCCCACCGTGGGGAACACGCGCACGGCCTCCGTATTGCCAAACAGCCGCAGGATGCGCAGCGCCTGCTTGTTGAGCGCCTGCATGGAGCGCAGCAGCGGGGTCTTTTTGTCCAGCGCCTGGCCGCCATAGGAGCAAAATGCCGTGGGGATGCACAGCGTGCCTTCCTTGATGAAGGCGTAGCTGGTGGGGTCCCAGGCGGTGTAGCCGCGGGCTTCAAAGGTAGCGCGCAGGCCGCCGGAGGGGAACGAGCTGGCGTCCGGCTCGCCGCGCACCAGTTCCTTGCCGCCAAACTCCAGAAGAACCTTGCCATCCTTGAGCGGTGTGATAAACGCGTCGTGCTTCTCGGCGGTCACGCCCGTCATGGGCTGGAACCAGTGCGTATAGTGCGTCGCGCCCATTTCCAATGCCCAGTCCTTCATGGCGTTGGCCACCACGCCAGCCACCGCAGGGTCCAGGGAACGTCCCTGCTCAATGGTGCGCTTTAAGGCTTTATAGGTTTCCTTGGGCAGACGCTTCTGCATCATGCTGTCGTTAAAGGCGTATTGCCCAAAAAGCTCGCTCAGGTTTTCCATAAAGACAGCCCCTTCCCTCTCAATGTGCCATACCGGAACTCTATACAAAAACGGCGCCAATGGATAACGGGTTATCCACAGCGCCGTTGCTGTATGCTGGGATTATAAACCGGCCATGCCGTCTTGTCAACCCCCGGCCCTGTTTTTGCAATGTATTTGTCGCATCCTATGCCGCAGGCGCTTCGCCGGCCCCCGGCGCAGGCGTGTCCGTTGCGGAAGCAGGCGCCTCTGTCACGGAAGCAGGTGCTTCCGTCGCAGGGGCGGGCGTTTCCGTCGTATCCGCCTCCGCCGCGGCTCCAGGCTCAGCATCCGCGGACGCATCCGTGGCGGGGGCCGCCGTCGCATCCGCGGCAGGCGCGGACACATCGGGCGCAGGAGTCGCAGACGCCTCCGGCGTCGCGGCTGCGGCAGGCTCCGCGGTCAGGTACTCACCCATCAGCGTCGCAAAGTGCAGGGCCGCCCCCGGCAAAAGAGCCGCTACATCCGCCTCGGTCATCTGGCTCACATACACGCGATCCGGAGACAGCGGTTCCGGGTCCCACTTCTGGCGGCTGCGGCCCGTGACGGTTACCGTGTAGGTCTGATCCCAGCCGTCACCCCCCAGAGTGACCGTCGCTTCCATATCGGTGGCGGCGGACTTGAGCTCCTTGCTCACAAAGGAGGAGGACACCGTGACCTCCGTGGCGGGAATGGTCACATACGCGTCGCCCTCGCCCTCGCTTTCCAGGCGCAGCGTGGCGTCGTAGGTGTAGACGTCGCGCAGCTCATCGTCCTTGGTTTCGCTTTCCTCCTGCTTGAGGCTGAAGGACAGCGCCAGCGTCTTTTGCGCCTCGGGCGGCGTGCCGTCCTCCACGGTGAAGGCGTCCGCCCCCCGCGGCTCGCTGGTCAGGCTGCCCTGAATCACGCGCACGCCGGTCATGCTGCTGTATTCCTGGTATGTCAAAGCGATGGCCCGCAGGCCGCTTTCCAGGGTGATGGTATTGTCGTCGGGCAGGTCGCCGTCGCCGCGCGTGCGGTCATAACGCAGGGTGACTTCTCCTCCCTCCGCATCGTAGAGCGGCAGGCTCAGATGCAGTTCCAGCGTATCCCCCTCCAGGCTGACCGTGCGGCCGATGGTCAGGTTGGATGCCAGGGGCAGCGCGTCGATTGCGCTGAAGTAGTAGCTTTGCAGGTTGGGATTGAGCAGCAGCTGGGACATTTCCTCACCTGCCACCTCCTGCAGGCGGGCAAGCGTGACCTGATCGCTCAGCAGATCCAGCACCATCTGCTTGGCCTGCGATTTGATGGCCGCAGGCGGCACGTCATAGTAGACCGACATGGTGGTGGTGCCGTCGGGCAGCTTGCCCAGCACCGCGTTTTGCCGGTAACCCTCGATCCACAGGTCCATGCGGGTCAGATAGCTCTCCAGCACATCCTCCAGCCCGTCCGCACCCTGTATAAGCCCGGCGGCCTGCGCCGCAAGGGAGGCGAGCGCCGGCATGCCCGTCTGGGCCAGCAGGCTCTCGCCCAGCTTCCCCAGCACATCCTCATTCCCGGCGGTCTCCCCACTCTGCGCGGGCGCTTCCCCGAAGCTGTACCAGTCGGGGCTGATGACGTCGGCCTGCACGGCCAGCGCGCCGTCCTTGAGCTGCGCGTGTGCCGCGCTGACGGCGCTCTCTCCGTCCAGAAGCACCACGTCGGCGCGGTGCTCCGCCGTCTCCGTAGCGGTGGGACGCACATAGATATAGCTCAGGTCCATCACGATGGGCTTGAGCGTACTCATCGCCTGCGTGCCTTCCTTGGCCGCGATCTCCACCGACACGGTGGCGCTGAAGCCGCTGCCCGCCCACAGCTGCTTGACCAGCTTGCCGGCGACGGTATAATCCTCCGCATCGACCCCGGTGGCATGAGCGGCAGGCAGACACAGGCACATCAGGCTCATCAGCAGGCAAAAAAACCGTTTCATGCACGGGCCTCCTTTTGTTTCGTCAAGGTTGCGCCAGCTCCAGGAACGCCGCGTAGTCCTCCTCGGACAGGTTGTCCGCAAGCAGCGCGGCATCCTCCGCAGGCAGCTTGGCCAGCGCGGCGAGCAGCCGTCCGGCCAGGTTCTGATACAGCTCGCCCCGCAGCGCTTCCAGCTGGTCCGCCTGCGCGGTGTCCAGATCATAGGTCTGCATGGTGTCCGGCACTTCGTAGATCTGATAACCGATGGGCGGCTGCCCCACCAGATAATCCGAATCCACGCCGTCCACGGGCTCCTCGTTCTGGCTCAGGCTGCTCTGGGGCATGGGATCGTAGACCGGCTCGCCGTCCTCTGCGGCGGACGCCATGTCGGCGCTTTCCTCCGGCTGGTCCGTCACCTGCACGGGCTCCTCGTCAAAGGTAAAGGTGAGCGCCTTGGTCACGTTCTTGCCGGTCATCTCCTCCAGTGCCACCGTTCCCGTGAGGATCTCCCCCTCCTGCGCGGAGCACAGCTTCATCGCGGGGGTCAGCGTGGTGGTGACGGTTTCGGTCTCCCCGTCGGCCGCCGTCTTGACCGCGGTTATGACCGTACCCTCCAGCGTGCGATCGCCGGACCCGGAAGCGCCGGTGAGGTCGTGCTCCACCGTGGTGGTCACGGTGGAGGTGCCCCGCTTGATGGCGGCGGACCACTCGCCCTTTACGGAGAAGGCGCCTTCCGCCTCCCCGCGCCGGTAGGTAGCGGAGATCGTGCGGTTTTCCGCGTCGCCCTTGCCCTGGGTCAGCTCAAATTTATAGGTGTCGATGCGCTCCGCCGCGTCGCCCGTAAAAGCCCACTGATACGACAGCTGCCGCGTGGTGCCGTCCCCCATGGTGACGGTGCCCTTGATATAGACGGCCAGGTCCTCGCCGTTTTCCTCGGACTGGTACAGGCCCACGATGAAGCCCTTGGAATAGGTCATTTTCTCCAGCTCGGCACGGAAGGCCGCGTCCATGCCGCAGCCCAGCACCTGCGCAATCAGCGGCGCCAGCTCCGTGCTCTGCTCGGTGGTCAGCCGCGCGATGCGGCTCCAGCGCGAGGTGGCGATATCCTTGATCTTGTAGTTGGCCTTCTTCTGCTCGGCGTAGGGCAAAATGGCGTCGGTCAGGGTCTGGTAGCAGCCCTCGACCTGCTGAATGGCCAGCAGCGCGTCAAATTCCGCTTCGCCATTTTCCGTCCCCATCAACAGATCCAGCGGAGATCCGCCGCTGACCAGCGTGCGGTTGGGCAGGAGCGAGGTGGTCAGCGAGGTGCTCTCCCCCGCCTTGTGCTGGTTGAGGTCCATCACGCTCTCGCCGTCCACGCAAAGAGCAAGCGTGCTTTCGGCCCCTGCGTCCGTCTCGGACGCGGCCACGCGGATATGCTCCAGCACGCCGTTCATCATCGTCAGCGTTTCCTCGCCGTAGGGCAGGAGCGTCCCCACCTGCAGGGCAAAGCTGTAGCGCAGATCGCCGTCCGTATCCAAATAGCCTGCAAGCGTTTCATCCAGGCCCGCGATACTCGCACACGCGCCGCCAAGCGGCAGCATCAGCGCGAGCAGGAACGCGGCCAGCGCCTTCCACCCTTTTTTCATGCCTTTCACTCCTTTTCGCTGGTTCTCAGGCCCTCCAAAAGCCCGGTCAGCTCATCCAGCGTGGTGGCAAAATTCACCTGCCGCCGGATGGCCGTCGCGCCTCTCAGGCCGCTGATATAGTGTCCCACATGTTTGCGCATTTCCATCACGCCCAGGCGTTCGCCCTTGAAATCCACCATCCAGCGGGCGTGCAGCACCGCCGTGTCGATGCGCTCGTTCAGGGATACCGCTTGGGGCGCGCCGCCCTCCAGGACCCTTCTCGCCTCGCGGAACAGCCAGGGATTGCCCATCGCGCCACGGCCGATCATCACCCCGTCCGCGCCGGTCTCCTTCAGCATGCGCGCGGCGTCACCGGGAGCGAACACGTCGCCGTTGGCGATGACCGGAAGGGTCAGGCGGGCCTTCAGCTCCCCGATGGCCGCCCAGTCCGCCGTGCCGGCATACTGCTGCTGCCGCGTGCGGCCATGAATGGCGATCCACCGAAGGCCCAGCTGCTGCGCCGCGCGTCCCAGCTCCAATGCGTTCATGCTGTCTGCATCGTATCCCAGGCGGGTTTTGACGGTGACGGGCAAGCTGGTGTTTTGCCTGACCGCCTCCATCACCCGGTACGCGCGGTCCGGGTCCAGCAGAAGCGCGCTTCCCTCGCCGGAGGACACCACCTTGCGGGCCGGACAGCCCATGTTAATATCCAGCGACCGGAAGCGTCCCAGCGCCGTGACCTTCGCGGCGGCCTCTCCCATCACGGACGGGTCCTTGCCAAAGAGCTGGCAGGCGGTGTTGCCCTCTTCGGGGTGAACGGCCAGCAGGCGGCGGTAGGCGTCGTTGCCGGGCTTGGCGCACAGGTAGCCGATGGCGCTGACCATCTCGGAGCATGCGTAGTCCGCGCCCATGCGGTAGCACAGCACCCGCATGGGCCAGTCCGTGATGCCCGCCATGGGGGCCAGACATAATACGGTTTGGTACGTCTGTCCCATCCCGTCAGCGCTCCACCACACAGGGGAACGACGCGATGCGTCCGCCCGTGCCCGCAAAGGGGATCAGGGTCAGCTCATAGGCTGGGCCCGCCGGTACGCCCTGGGGCGGCGGCAAAATGAAACCGGCCTTTTCCTTCCACATGGGCGCCTCGCACGCGGCGGCCAGCGCATAGGGCGCGCCGTCCTCCTCCACGGGCGTAATCGGATTGCCAGAGTGAATGGCATAGCGCCATGCCACATTTTCATCCGGCAGGGCCAGCGCCATCAAGCGCGCACCCACATACAGGCTCACGCTGCCGCGGTAGCCCGTCTCCAGCCGCGGCGACAGCCCCAGCCGCAGGGTGATGATATCTCCGTTCTGATAGGTGCGGCGGAGGCTATGCCATTCCCCCTGGGCCACCGCCTGGGGCCGTGCGCCGTTGACGCTGATCTGCGCGCCGTCGGCATAGCCGGGCACGCGCAGGCGCAGCGTAGCGGGCACCGCCTGCCGGCATTCCACCCGGATGGTGATTTCCCGCTGGAACACGCCCGAAACCGTGGCGGTAAAGCGCACCGGCACGCCGCCCAGGCGCGTGAGGCATCCCCCCGCCACCGGCAGCGCATAGGCCAGCGTGTCATCGTCCTGGCTCATCCACACGCTGCGGCGAATGGCATACAGCGCGCGCAGAAGTGCCGATACCTCATCGGGTTCGGGGGACTGGGCCTGGCAGCTCTCATCCCCGGCAAGGCGGTTGGTGGGCGAAAGGGAACGCACGCCCTCAGGCGTCAGCAAATCGGGAAGCACGTTCAGCAGCAGCATTTCCAGCCGGTCGGCCATGGCGGAGTCACCGGACTGGCACAGCGCGTCAAAATACGCCTCCGCCTGGGCGCAGGCCGCGGGCAGTTCCACCGCGCGGGCCGGGTCTCGCCCTGCCAGAAACGGATCGGCCGAGAACGCGCCGCTTGGCATGCCGTGGTAGCGGGAAAGCGCAGTCAGCCCCGCCTTTCCCGCCGCGGCGTCACGGCCCGAACCGCTGTACTGGGCGATCAGCGCGGTCATGGCCAGCGCGTCGGCCGTGCCCTTGCCGGTGGCAAAGCGCTGCATACGCGCGTAATACGCCTCCTCATCCGGCGTATGCGCGCCGGTCTCGGGGCGGTATTCCCGCTGAAAGGGAAACATATGCATCAGGCCGCTCACGTCTGGCAGACGGGAACGCAGGCTCTCCATCAGGCTCAGCAAAAACGGCTGGCCCGTCCGGCGGTAGAGATCCACCGCCAGCCGCAAAATGTCCGCGCCGCACGCAAACAGCTGTTCCTCGTTCAGCTCTCCCAGTGCGTCCAAAAAGGCGCGCATGCCGCCCAGCACCCGCAGCATGGCCTGCTTGTCACGTTCCATGGCGGCCAGCATCGACGCCGCGCGAAGCAGCGCCGCAAAGCGCTCCGGCTCATTGGGCAGCAGGCCCGCCGCCGCTTCCACATCCGGGAAAGGCGGGGTTTCCGTATAGCCCCCCAGCTTGGTGGCCAGCGCCGCGTCCAGAGGCGACATGCGGTTGAGATCCACCAGCCCAAGGGCCAAATCGGTCAGCTGCTTCTGCAGGCCGTCGGCATGCACGGCGGCATCCGACAGCGGCACAAGCGCGGGGTCCACCAGGGGCGCGCGGCGATAAGCGATTGCGGTAGGCATAGTACCTCCTTAGGGTATCAGCGGCATTTGCCGTTACTTTGCTCCATTCTACCCTATTATATAACAAAAATCCCGCAGGTCAAGCAAAGTCCGCGCCTGTCTTGCATGCGGCTCCTCCTGCGTGTATAATGGCTGTACGCTGCAAAGGAGGGAACCAAGCCATGGACCATGCCGCCCCCGGTCGCCTGTGGGTACGCCTGATGAAACGCCATCGCGTGGAGCGGGACGCCACCGTGCCCTGCACGCGCGACGATCCGGAAGCCGCCCTGCGCGAGCTGCTGCCCAAACTGGACCTGAGCCAGCCGGTCTGGCTGCCGCGCCACCGCGCCGACTGGGACGAATATGCCCTGACCCGTTTCCTGCCGGAGCATTTTATGGAAGCCGTTCCTTTCGATTACATGGAGATCAGCTATATTTTCCCGGAGGACGAAAAAAAGGCCGCCCGTCCGCGCGATCCGCGCTGGGACGCCTGACGGGGCCCGTGCATGCCCATCGCCTCGCCGCCATATCCTTGGGCGGAGGTGATGGAATGAACTGCATTGACAAAGCTTTTTTCAGCCTGGCGGACGAAATCCGATCGCTGGATGAAAAAGAGCTGTACTATCGCATGCGCAAAAGCTTTGACGCTGTGCCGGAGCCGGCCAAGCGGGGGCTGATGACCTTCTTTTCCCAGTACCCCTATTGGGGAAAGCTGGATATCGACCGGGGCGACTATGAAGAAATCGCGCTCAAGCAGCAGGCGCTTTCCCGGCACATGGAGGATTTTGCATGGCTCTACCGCCGGTTGGCCGATTACCGTTCCAGAAAAACCCTGTACGCCATCTTGAGCAACTGGTACCGCTACGATTTTGTCGCCACGTCCCAGGCCAAGGAATATCTCTTCAGCAGCTATTTCGACCTGGATCTGCTTGCGTGTGATGAAAACGAAGTGATCGTTGATTTGGGCGCCTATATCGGCGATACGGTGCTTACCTATCTGGAGCAGTACGGCGAGGACTGCTACAAAAAAATATACTGCTATGAGATCACGCCCGGCACCTTTGAACAGCTTCAGAAAAACCTGGCCGGCTACCGGGATATCGACCTGCGCCAAAAGGGCATAAGCGACGTGGAGGGGTTCATGTCCCTTGCGGTCAACGCGGCCAGCACCTCGGCCAACACCCTGAGCGACGAGACGGGCGGTGAAATTCCCGTAACCACATTGGACGCCGATATTCAGGAGCCGGTCACTTTGATCAAGGCCGATATTGAAGGTCATGAGCAGCGGGCGCTGCTGGGAGCCAAAGGCCATATCCTAAAGGACCATCCCAAGCTGCTGATCTCGGTCTACCACAACAACGAGGATCTGTGGAAGATTCCCCGCATGATCCATGACTGGTGCAGCGATTACCGGTTCTATCTCCGGTTCCAGAGCTCCGTTCTCTATCCCACGGAGATTACGCTGTTCGCGCTCTAGGCCGGAGGAGGGCATGACCGGGGCCCGCCCTAGCACGCCTTTTGCGGGGAAGAAGGCGTCGCTGACTGGCAGTCAAAACGCCAGCGCGCTGCCCATGCATTGCGCAGGCCGTTGGTAAAGCTTGGCAGCATGTCGAAAAAGCCCGGCAGCATCTGTATTTGCGCGCAACCCAAACGAGCAGAGGGTGCCATCAGCACCCTCTGCGACGATGGGAGGTTACGAACCCTCCTGTAAAAAGCCGGTTTTGGGCAGTCTCTCAACGGCCTGAATCGGGCACCCCGTTGCGAACGTCCGCATCGGCACAAGAGTCAGAGGAGCGCTCTCCCATGCCGGAGACTGCATGCCTTTTGGGCATCATGCCGGCCCGTTGCCTCTCTCCCACAGCATCCCGGTCCGTTCTGCTGGGGCAAGGCTGGAAGGCGGCTCTGCGCTCATCCGGCAGGCCTGGATACGGTGGCTATGCTTCCGGCATTATTTCAATCGGTTTATCCACCTCGTTATCGTTCAGGACTGTGCCGCCCATATCACCCTGACACTGAATGCTGCTGCCAAGGCTGTTTTGAAAATGGTTGGCCAGAATGCGGCAGTATGGCAGGTCCCTGAGGTAAAGGGCGCACGAGCCGCTGCCCTCAAGCGTATTGTTGGCGATGGTCACCTCGGCGTCACCGTACGCCATGATGTCCACCCAGTTGTTTGAAAAGGCGTTATCCACCACAATGGAGGGCGACACGTCAAGGCGCAGGGCGCAGACCGTGTTGCCCGTAAACGTGCTGTTAAGAATCAGCATGTCGTTTTCCTTCTGTACATTCATGCCGTTTTCACAGTGATCAGCCCGGCACTGGGAAACCGTGTTGTGGTTACCCGCGGCAAAGAAGAACCCCTGGCCGGTGCCCGTTGCTTCGCAGTTTTGAATACGGCTGTCATCCACGTAGGAAAAGAAGATGCCCTGGTCGCAGTCAATGGCCCGACAGTCTTTCAAAAGCAGATTTTTGCAGGCCCGGAAGTCCAGAGCGTGATTGGTGTCAGCAGCGCTGGTATCCACCATTTCCGCCCCGTCCACGTACGCAAAATACGTACCAAATATTCCGCATCGGTCCGCCGTTACCCGCTGGACGGACACGTCGCTGCAATAGGCCACAATCAGCCCCATGCTGCAATCCGATACGTCCACATCGGCCACCGTTACATCGCTGCTCACCGTCACGATAAGTTCGCCCGCATCTGTCGGCGCCATCAGTCCGTCAGCGCCGACAAAGTAGTACAGAGGCCTGCCGTTGACCAGGTTGTTTTCCATAAGGTGTGTGGTAAAGAAATCTATGTCATCTCCAACCTCATACAATCCCGTAAGCACCGGTTTCCCAAAGCTGCTTTCGGTAATGGGCGGTCCGGCAAGGCATACGCCACAGCCGGTAAAGCGGTTGCCGGTTAATGAGGCGTTCTTGGCTCCTGCCAGCCAGATACCGCAGGAGGACACCCGATAGGTGTCATCATAAAGGAGAAAGCTACAGTCTTTTACGCTAAGCCAGTCCGCCATACCCACAATGCCATACCGCAGCAGATGAAAGTCAATGTTTTCTACCGTCACGTCCGGTGCCGTAACATTGAGCAGCGGCGTAAAGGGCGGGCTTTCCAGCACGGCCCCCTCCTCCCCAATCAAGGTCAGCGGCTTATCGATAACAATGGGGTAGGTTTCGGTCTCCTGTGTATAGACTCCGGCTGCAAGATGGATGATGTCTCCGGGACGGGCCTTCGCCACTGCTTCCGTCAGGCTGGCTGTACCGTCGGGCTGCACCACGATTTCATCCGCCCATGCCGCCGCGCAGCACAAAAGCAGCGCCAGCAGGAACAGTAGTCCCATCATTTTTTTCATAGCGCTTTTCTCTCCCGTCGTTTGGTTCGGGAAGTAAAAGCCGGGGAAAGCATGTCGATGGGCTTTCCCCGGCTTGCCGGTTCTTCGGCTGTCACAGTACCTTAACCCTGCGGCTCCAGCCCCTCAAAGGCTGCCAGAAGCATTGGGCTTTTTACCCAATGGGGCTGGTCGCAGCTTACTCAGCGAACGTCAGGCGGCCCCACAGGCTGGGATTGGTGTTGATATCCAGCGTACCCGTCCAGGCCATCTGGGGGATGTACTCGGTGCCGGGGCAGGGATAGGAAATGTCGGTAATAGCAAAGTCAAAGTTGACCGTATCGCCCGCAGTGGGGGTGTATACGGGAATTCTCGAATTGGAGAAATTGCTCCACGGGATGACCGCTTCATAGATGAAGCCGGTGGTGGTAAGCACGGAAGCCTTTTCGTAGCCGGTCAGCACGTCCTCGCCGCCGTCCATGCCCTTGGTGGTAAAGCGCTCCAGCAAATCCTTTTCCACCATGGTGCGGTCAAAGGCGGTGTCCCAGTAGTTGTTGTCCACAATCAGATACAGAAGGAAGTCGTTGGTGCCATAACTGGTGCGGGCAGGATCTGCGGCGGGGTCGGTGGAGATATACACCTTGAAGTTGTCCTCTCCGTCCAGCGGCAGCATTTCGATGGCGCCATAGGGGGTATCCTCGTTCACATCCGCGGCGAGATAGAGGTTTTCCTCGTCCCACATCACATAAACGGTGGCGCTAAGGTCGTTTTCACCCTGCCAGAAGCTCACGTCGCGGATGACCTGCTCCTCCGTGTTGATAACGATCGGGGAGGAAGTGTTCCAGTCGTCAAGGTTGCCGTCGATCACAATGGGCTCGGTAGCCTTATAGGCAGTTGCGGTGGGCTGTTCAGCCAGCGCAGGCGCAGCCAGCATGGTCAAGGCCAGGGCAAGGATCAGGATGTGCAACAGTTTTTTCATCAATGTTCACCTCATAAGTCATGATCGACAGAAGGAAGAAAATGTGTGGGGCGGGCGAACCCGCCCCACAAAAGGATATACCAGTTTACTTTCGCTGTAAAGTCTTTTTACTCCACAACGATGGTGGTGCTCATGTCACCCAGGGAGATGGTATGCTCGCCGGCATCCAGCGTAAGCTCCATGGTGATGACGCGGAACTGGCCGCCATCCACTGCCACAAACTTCTCAGCCAGCACGGTGTCGCCTTCCATGATCTGCGCGGTCACATGGCCATCGCCGCCATTGTTCTTGGCAACGAAGCATACCTGGAAGGGCACGCCGGCCTTCTGCACAGCATTGGATACCTCAATGGTGGTGCTGGTGCGGCCGTTGTTCTCAGTGGTTACAGCCTGGCCAACTTCGGGAGCAGTCAACAGGCTCAGCTCGATGTCAGCGGGGTTGGCGTAGCTCATACCAAATTCGGTGGTGTAGAGCACATCGCCCAGATTGTTGGGCATGTCGATGGTGGGATTTTCTTTCGCCAGCATCGCCATATACAGGCGGGTGGGCTCATCCACGGCGATATCCATCTGCAGCTCGCCCCAGCTGGTGTACGCGTCTTCTGCAGTGTAAGGCACTTCAAACACGGTGCTGCCGCTGGGATCCTTCTCGCCAAAGAGCATCTGAGCTGTGATGGAAGGAGTCGCATAGCGATAGAACGCGCCGATAGAGGAACCATGGTCCGGGGTGTTGTTGTAGGTCTGCATGAGCACCGCGTCGCACGGTTCAACCTGCGGCCAGTAGGGCTCGCCCTGTGCGCCATTGCGGCCAATGGTGCCTTCAAAGATCAGCACCAGCGGCTTGCCAGCAGCCTGAGAGTCTTCCACGATGTAGTCAAAGTTCTCGTCGAAGGAGGTGGTGTGATACACGATCACATCGGCCTCATCCATGGTTTCCACAACGGTGCCAAAGGCAGCCAGCGCAGCAGCATCCGCTTCTTTGATGTTGGAGTTGTTGCTGTCGCTGTAGATCTTGGTACCCTTAGCCAGCGGGAGAATACCCTCGTTGCGAAGGAGAATGGTGGACTTGACCATGAGCTCCTCTTCCATCTCGGTGATTTCGGGACGGCGGAGGGTGTTGATGGTCTCGTTATCCAGCGGGATGATTTCGCCGTCAGCGGCCTTGTACTCGTCGCTGCCGATCAGTTCAAGCGCGTCTTCCCAATCAGAGTAGGGATCTTCGAAGATGCCCAAGTCAAACTTGTTCTTCAGCACGCGGCCGACATGAATGTCGAAGTCCTCAGCGGTCACCAGACCCTCGTTCACAGCCTCGACGATCAGGGCCGGGAAGGCACGGTTGGAGCACTCAGAGTAGGCTTCAATGTCAGTGCCCGGCATTGCGCCGTAGCAGGAGAACATGTCAACACCGGTGTTGAGGATAAGCGCGTAGCGCTCCGTGGCAGACAAAGTGGAAACATCCACGCCGTCAGAGGTGGTGCCGGTCTTGCTCATGAGGCTGCTGATGTCCAGCGGCCAGTCCAGGCAGATGATGCCCTCATAGCCCAGCTCATCGCGCAACAGGGCGTAAGTATCCTTATCCATGTAGGTCTGCAGCGTGTTTCCGGTCACGCCAACATTGTTGTTGGTCATAACCCACTGAGTGCCTGCATCCACAACGGCCTTCCAGCCAACCATCCAACTGTCAATCAGGTCGGCAGGAGAACGTGCCGCAGTGTACGAATTGCGACCGCCGCGGGCGATGAAATGCTTAGAGTGAGAGTTGAAGCCATTGTCATCGTAGGCACGGGTTTCGATGGCAGCCATCTTGGCGATGTAGTTGACTTCGTCTCCGTACCAGGAGCCAATTTCATTGCCATAGCCGTGGAATACCTGATGATAGCCGATGGCTACAGCTTCCTTGGCGTACTCGGAAACCAGATTGTAGAGAAGCTCTTCGTCATGAGCCACGCCAAACGCGTAATGCGCCATGTCGATCTGACCGCCCCAGGTGTCGTAAGAACGGTCGCCGGAGAACACCACCGGGATACCCAGGCGAGTCTCCTCCGCCATCGCCTGCAGGCCGTTGAACAGATTGAGCTGATCTTTGGCTGTACCGGTCAGGGCGGCGATGTAGGTGGTGACATGCATTTCCTGAATCTGATACTTGGTGGGAACGAAGGTGCCGTTGTCAATGACCACGGTGGGCTCCATGGTGGTGATGCCCGGATGATCCGCAGAAATGACCTTCGTGCTGGTCGTGGAATCATGGAATCCTTCGGAAGTCGTGTTAAAGTCCGTTACGGTGGAGCCATTGCTGCCCGCAATGCACGCAAAGATCAACGTGCCGGCCTTTTCGTCAGCATCCATCTGGCTGAGCAGGTCCGCCACACGGTCCTCGACGGGCTGGCGGTAGTCCTCGTAGACATCCAGCGAACCGTTGCTGTTGAGGTCCTTGAAGTACAGGCCGTCCACCTGAATGAACTTGTCTTGGGACGCGGCGCTCAGCTTGGCTTGATCGCCATTGGCCTCAATGTAGTAGAATCCGGATACGCTTTCCTTGATGACGCTCTCTTCCGCCATGGCGGGCAAAGCGCTCAGAGAAGCCAGCATCGTAACAGCCAGCAGCCAGGAAACCAATTTCTTCATTTTCACAGCACTCCTTTCTTTCTTCCCCTCATAAGGTATCGTGGTCTTTGGTCAGGTGTTTTTCTTTCACCTCCCTGAACTGTTTGCCGCTGCACATGCCGCAGCGGTGGCTTTGAATCCATGTGAGGAAGCAACCTCCTATTTTCCCTATGTGCCACACTCACTTCTAAGGATATTATAATTGGTTTCTTTGGACCTGGGCTTTGAGAATAAAGCACTACGGATGAAAAAAACCAGTACGCTTCAAAACCGACACACAAAATCCAGCACAACCGTTACTCTTTTCGGTTTTTTGTATGATCATTCGGCCTGCGGGAAGGTAATCTCCGCCTCGGCCTCAAGCGTTTCGATCCGCTCCTCCAGCCTGCTCTCCACCTGCTGGGCATAGAGATCTGCGCGCAACGCTTCACGCAGGCTCTCCGTCAGTTCCGCCGTACCGCCGTCCATGTCCTTTAGATAATACAGAATGCACACATTGTCGCCAAACACATGTGGCTGGCTCACATCACCCGGCTTTGCAAGCTCGTCCGCAAAGGCAGCCTGCACAAATGCCTCTTCCCACAGAATGGAGTCCGGATGCACCTGATAGCCCGTCTCTATGAAAGCCGGGTCGGCAAAAGAGGGATCTTCTCCATATTGGGAGATCAGACTTTGAAACGTCTCCCCTGCCTCAAGCCGGGCATAGATATCCGTGGTCTCTTCCTTTACAGACGCGAGCTTTTGCTCGTCGGTCTCCCCCTCGGCCGAAAGCATAATCTGCAATATGGCGCGGTATCCCGCAGGACGATACCAAATTTCCTGTCCGCTTGCAAGCGCTGTTTCAAAGGCCGGGATATCGTGAGCATACAGGCTTTCACTCTCATCCGTGCGCTGCCGGTAGGCCGTCTCAATCGCCTCATCGGAAATCTCCGGGTCGTTGCGAACAAGCCATGCCTCATATTTCTCCGATGCCAATACGTTGCGATAATAGCTTTTAAAGAAATCCTCTGTATACCCCGCCGCTTCCATTGCGTCCTGTGCCTGCTTATCTGCAGCGGTTTGGGCATTCATATCCTCCTGCGCAAGTCCGGCATAATAAGCCGTGTACTCTGCCAGCATTTCCTCTACCGTTTCCTTTGCAGCAAGTGCCACCTCGTTTTCTTCCTCCTGCGTCAGATCATACATACCCTGTGAGGTCATGTCCTGGCTTAACAGCCGGTCCTCAATAACCTGTCGTTGCGCTACCTTGGAAATGGCCGAAACGATTTCCTCATCCGATGTATCCAGACCAAGCCGACCCATGCTCTCCGTTACGCTTGCGGTTACACTGTCGATTTGCGACTGGTAAACCGCTTCCCCATTGATCCACATGGCCACACCTTCGGCTATATCCGCATTTTCGCCTATTCCCATCATGGGCATTAGCAGAATCGCAAGCAGCAACAGGCACGCGTGCACTTTTCTCATGTTTTTTCGCTCCTTTTGCGTTTTTTTCATTATACAATGGGTTTGTTGGCCTGCATTGGTGAAATTCCGTCACAAGGCAGCAACAATCCAGCACAGTTGTGTACCGGGCTTCGGACATGCAAGCTCCGAATTCAATCATGAGGCAGACTCGCCTCCTTTCAACAAAGCGTTCGCTGATGCAAAAATCCGATACAGTCCGTAAAAAAACCTGCACTGTACTGATTAATCCAAATTGATGTGCTATACTTATACTACTTTCTGATAACAGATGCTTTGATGGAAGGAGCGCTGACATGTACCGCGTGCTGATTGCGGATGACGAGATGCCTGCCCTGCGCTACACGCGCAATATCATCCAGCAGTTTTGTTCTCAGTTTCAAATTGTCGACGCAGTCATCAGCGGCGAAGCTGCGCTGAAGGTTTTGCAGGCGCAGGCAATCGATCTGCTGATTACGGACATCAGCATGCACGGCATGTCAGGTATTGAGCTGGCCCAGAGCGCAAAAAAACTCCAGCCGGATCTTCACATTGTCATCATCAGCGGCTATGGAGAATTTGAATATGCCCAGGGAGCCATCCAGGCCGGTGTGGACGAGTATGTGCTCAAGCCCGTCAGCATTACCAAAATGACATCCATATTGCAATCCATCCAGGAAAAGCTGGACAGCGAATATCTGGAGCAGGCGGCCTCCCTTCTTCCTGCTATCGCCTGCCATCAGCCCTATGACGAAGGGGCCGCTACCCGGCTGTTTGCGCGCCGGGACTGGTATTTTGCCTATGTATTGTTGGGAAACCTCAACTTGCGTCTTCCCAAAAAGCTCGGTGTCACCCGCCTGCTGACGCCTCCGCAAGATCACTTTCTGATTCTCAGCGGCCGGGACGAGGAAGAGCGCATTCTCATTTCCAAAGACGATCATGTGGAAAACTTTCTGATGAACCTGAGCGTATTTGTTACGCAGGCAAGCACCCAGGCCACCTGGACCATGGTGTATATGCCCACGGCGCAGCCCATGGAATATTTGCCCAGTTTCATTGAGCAGTCCATGGAGATCATCTATCAGAAAACCGTAATCGGCAAACATCAGATTCTCAAATACAGCGGCGGTTCCGTCCGGGAGGAACGGCTGACCCTTTCCGCCGCCACGCTACGCCAGCTTGGCTACTTTGTGAGCACGGGCAAAAAGCATCTGGTAAAGGATTTCTTTATTTCTCAGGCCGTGCAATGGGAAAACGGTCAGGTTCCTCAGCGTCAGGTATGGCATATGGTCCACCAGATCATTCATCAGCTGGCCACTGTGCATCAGCCCACCAACAGCCGTCTTACGGATATCCTCTTGGAAATCGACGAGCTCATACACTGTGCCGCCTCTTATGGCGACCTCATGGCCAGCATCTACAGCCTGCTGTTTGACAGCGATACGACCTTTGACCGCAAAATGACAGCCCAGGAGCTCTACGACTGCGCCGTACAGTATATCGAGGACAACTATGCACAGCCCCTGAGCATGCAGAGCATCTGCGACGAGATGGGCATTTCGCAGACCTACCTCAGCCGCCTGTTTCGCAAGTATGGAAACACCACCTTCAACACCTATCTCACCCGCTGCCGCATGGACGCCGCGATCCGCATTCTTCAGGAAAAGCCCAATATGCTCCTTCGTGAAGTAGCAGCCTGCGTCGGTTATGAAGGGTCCTCCTATTTTTCCAAGGTATTTCATCAATATACAGGTAAAACCCCTTCCCAGTATTTCTCTGGCGAGGAGGAATAAGCCCGTTGTCTTCGGCGCGATCTTAAGCCAGAAGGCAGGGGCCCACGGCTTCTGCCTCAGGTTGCGGACAAAGCGTTGAGCGTCGCTTTCTCATCGCCGTGTGTGAACTGTGCCTGCGACTTGTTTTTCTCCGGCTTTCTGGTTGCTTGTCGCCCACGGGGCAACCTTTGCTTCCGTTGCTTTGCCTGGCCTTGCGGCAGCGCGCTTTTTCCGGGTGTATCAAACATCCAGCAAGCGCAAAAGCGCGATTTCTATGATGGAATGTGATTTGAATAATATTCAGGGGGGGGACGGCGCTGCCGTCCCCCCCTGTCAGGCCTGTTCATCAGGCATTGATGCGGTTTTGGGTTTCCGGATCAAACAGGTGCAGCTTCTCAAGATTGGCCGTCAGCACCAGCTCCTTTTGTTCCGGCTTCTTTTCGCCCGTGTATTTGAACACCACGACCTTTTCCCCTACCCGCACATAGATCAGATAGGCGTCGCCCAGCGGTTCGATGGAATCCACATGGGCATGGATGGCGTTCGCCCCGTCATTGGCAAGCTCAAAATCGGACGGGCGGATACCCAGGTCCACCTTGCGCCCCTCATAGCCCTCCAGGCACGCCTTCAACGCATCGGGAACGCTGATGGCAAAATCGCCTGCATCCAGCGTCAGGCCGCCATCCCTGCGTACCACTTTGCAGGGAAACAGGTTGATCTGCGGCGTTCCCAGAAATCCCGCGACAAACTCGTTGGCCGGATGGTCGTACAATTCGTCGGGCGTACCCTGCTGCATGATATGCCCATCCTTGAGCAGCACGATGTGATCGGCCATGGTCATGGCCTCGGTCTGGTCATGGGTTACATAGATGGTGGTAATTCCGAGCTGGAGCTGAATTTTCTTCAGCTCGTAGCGCACCTGATCGCGCAGCTTGGCATCCAGGTTGCCCAGAGGCTCGTCCAGCAGAAACACCTGCGGATCGCGCACCAGGGCGCGTCCCAACGCCACGCGCTGGCGCTGGCCGCCGGAAAGCTCGGCAGGGCGGCGGTCCAGAAGCTGCTCGATGGAGAGCATCCGGGCCATGTAATCCACCCGCTTGTTGATTTCCTCCTTGGGGGCCTTCTTGGTTTTCAGGGCAAAGGACATGTTTTCACGGACGGTCATGTTGGGATACAGCGCGTATTCCTGAAATACCATGGCGATGTTGCGCTCCTGCGGGGGCACAAAGGTCTTGTCCCTGCTTCCTTCGCTCACGCGGGTCATCACGTCGTCCCCGAAGCGGATTTCGCCGTGCACGGGATGCAGCAGCCCGGCGATGCAGTGCATCGCCGTGGATTTTCCGCAGCCCGACGGCCCAAGAAACACGCAGAACTCGCCGTCCTTCACCTCAAGGTTCAGCTTATCCAGCACGTAGGATTTGCCCCGGTTGTAGGACACGCTCATATCCTGAATACTGATGGAAGCCATATGATCACCTTTCTCAAAACAGCAATTGGGAATTCCCTGCCGGAAGGCCGAGCCTCGGAGAAGCTGCGTTCAGCCTCTCCGAAGCGGCTCAGCCATTGACCAGGCGGGTCAGGCGCCGAAGCTGTCCACCTCGATGCCAAAGCCATACTCAAACAGCGGGTCCTCAATATCCTTGGGCAGATCCTCGCGCTGGCTCAGCACCTGCTCCATGGTGCGGGGAATCTGGAAGGGCGTTTTGCCGGTAATGGGCGTCTCGCCGTAGAGCGCATTGACCACGGCCTCCGCGCCGCAGGTGACGCCGGGGCGGTAGGCCAGCAGCACGCTGTCGGCAAGGTCCACCATTTCGGTCATCACATAGGCGCGGTTCATCAGCACCACTTCAACCACGTTGGCGCCGGCATCCTTGAGGGCCTTCACCAGGTCCACCTGCTCCTGGGGGAATTCCAGGGTTTCCGTGCCCCAGGACGGCTCGTGGGTGCCGCTCTCCTCCCCGATGACCACGATGGCGGTTGTGCCGCTGAGGTCTTCGGGCACCTGGGTCGCATCGGCGACGTAGGTCACATTCTCCGCACCCGCTTTGTTCTGGAAGGCCTCAAGAAGGGTCGTTCCCTCGATTTCGATGGGATCCTTGGCGGTCCAGCCGCTGTTGAGCGCGCGCACATCCTGCGCCAGCGCGCCCGCCACCACGATATTCTGATCCGCCAGCGCGGCGGCATTTTCGTACTTGATCAGCGTCAGGGACCTGGCGGCAGCATCGCGGGCGATCGCGCGGTGCTCCTCGCTGCCCAGCACAGCCGCGGCAGCCTCTTCATCCACATAGGGGTTTTCAAAGATGCCCAGCTGGAATTTCGCCACCAGAATCCGGCGGCAGGCGTCGGTCAGACGCTCCTCGTCCACGCCTTCCACCAGCTGACGGGTGGAACGCACGCCCGCGCCGCCCAGGATGTCCGCGCCGGCGTTGGCAGCCCCTACAAAGTTCAGGCCCCAGTCGGTCTGGATAATGCCCGTATAGCCCAGTTCGCCGCGCAGAAGGTCGGTCATGACCGCTGCGGACTGATCGGCGGAATTCTCCACCGCATCGCCGCCCAGGTAGGGGACGGTCGAGTACCCGTAGGGCATGACGGCCGCCACGCCCGCCTCGATAGCTGCCTTAAAGCCGGCCAGATGCAGGTCGATGGAATCCTCCTGAATGGTCAGAGGAGTGCCGTCCACACCGTCGGTTTGTGCCCCGGAGCCCGGGAAGTGCTTGACCGTGGCGATGACGGAATCCTCCGTGAGGGTGCTGCCGCCCTGCAGCGCCTGCACGGCCGCCACAATCAGCGTCTGCACCACATCGGTGTCCTCGGAGTAGCATTCCTGATTGCGGCCCCAGCGGGGATCGGTAATCAGGTCCGCATCGGGGCTGAGCGCCATGCGCACGCCCACGGCCATCAGTTCTGTGCGCAGCACCTCGTTGAGCTGAGCCACCAGTTCAGGATCGCCCACGGCCCCCTGGTTGATTTCATCCGGCAGGAAGGTCGCATCCTTTACAAAGGCCGCGCCCGCTTCCGTATCCATGGAGAAGATGACCGGAATGCCCAGAGGCGCGCTTTCCGACAGCTCCTGGATTTCGTTGGTGCGCTGAGCCGCCTCGGCAGCGCTGTCAAAGATATACTCATACACCAGCGCAAAGCCGACGTTGCTTTCATTGAACCAGTCGTCCTTCTTGCTTACCAGCGTGAGGTGAACCATCTGCGCGGCTTTCTGGGTGGCGTCCATCCGGCCGAGCAGGTCCTCGGCACGTTCCTCGGGAGTCAGGCGCCAGTCCTCATAGGGGTCCAGCTCGCCATTGGCGTTCAGGTCCTTAAACTGGTAACCATCCACTTCGATGATCTCCTTGACCCTGGCCACCAGCTCCGGCTGCGCCGCCGTCTCCTCCGCCAACGCGGCAGGCAGCGCCGACAGGCACAGCAGCGCGGACAGCATCAGGGAAGCCCATTTCCTAAGCGTGTGTTTCATTGTGTTTCTCCTTTCTTACGATGCGGTCACAGCGCCGCTCATCTGGCCGCTGATGAGGTACTTGCCCATGAAAATGTAGAGAATCAAAACCGGCAGCGCAAGGATCAGCGACCCTGCCATCTGCACGTTGAACTCGGCCGCCATGGTTCCGGCCAGCTCGTTGAGGGCGATGGTGGCGGGCTTGGAATCATAGCCGCCCAGCACCAGGGCAAAGAGCATCTCGTTCCAGATGGAGGTGCACTGGAACACAAACACGGTAATCGTGGCGATCTTGGTGTTGGGCACGACGATCTTGCGGTAGATCTGCCACATGCCGTTGCCGTCGATCATGGCCTGACGAATCAGCGCATCGGGCACATCGGCGTAGTAGCCGCGCATCATCACCGTGCACATGGGCATGCCGAAAACCGAGTGCACCAGCACCAGACCCCACACGTTGTCATACAGGTCCAGCGCGTTAATCGTCTGCAAAAGCGGAATCAAAATGGCCTGAAAGGGCAGATAGGTGGCCGCCACCAGCGCAATAAAGAACACATTGTTCAGGCGGAACTTCCACTTGCTCAGCGCATAGGCGCACACCGAGCCCAGGAATACCGATCCCGTCGCACCAAACAGCGTGACGATCAGCGATATGCCAAGCGGCTGCCCCAGCTCCTCCATGGCGCTGGCATAGCCTTCCAGCGTCCACTCGGCAGGCGGCATGATAGGCGTGGTGGTCATCACTTCACTGTTGGTTTTAAACGAGGTCATCACCGTACCCCAGAACGGCAGCATGTAGAATACCAAAAAGGCCACCATGATGAGGTAATACACCACATGCAGCACCGTCATATGCCAGCGGGGTCTGATTCTGAGTGTCTGCGCCTGCTGGCCTTCCCGGCTGCGTTCAATGTTCAGTTCGTTTTGCATAGGCTCACTTCCTTCTGTTGGTCCAGTAGGTCAGCGGCAGAATCAGCACCAGCACCAGCGCCAGCAGGAAGCAGCTGATGGCCGCGGAGTAGGCAAAGTTGTTGCTCTGAAAGGCCTCGTTGTACATCCATACGGGCAGCGTCCAGGCGGAGGAGGTGGTGTACCCTACCAGTGATACGATAAAGTCGAAGGAACGCAGCGCATACATGGCCAGGATGGTAATGCAGCTTCCCATGGCGCCCTTGAGCTGGGGAATAATCATCTTTCCATAAATGCGGGGCATGTAGGCGCCATCCAGCTTGGCGGCATTGATGATGTTGGTGGGCACGTTTTTGATGGCTGCCAGGAAGATGACCGCCACGTACCCGGAAAACTGCCACACCATGGCGATGATGATGGACAGCATGATGCTGCTGTTGGAGGACGCCCACATCAGGTGGCCTTCCTTCATGGCCGCGGCCACATCCACCCCCAGAATGCTCAAAAAGGAGTTGAGCACCCCGCCGGTGGGACGGTACATGTAAGCCCACACCGTCCCCGTAACCACAAAGGACAGCGCAAAGGGCAGCAGAATCAGCGTGCGGAATACCGCCGTACCGCGCAGGCCCTGGTCCATGATCAGCGCCAGCCCCAGGCCCAGCAGCAGGCACAGGGGAATCAGGCAGAACAGCAGCAGCGTATTTTTCAGCGTCGGCCAGAACTGGCTACTGCTGAACATGCGGGCGTAGTTGTCAAAGCCGCCCCAGCCATAGCTGGCTTCCAGGTTGCCCGCCTCCCAGTCGGACACGGACACCCACAGGTTCCAGCCCAGCGATACGTAGACGAAGTAAATGAGCAGCGCGGCGGGAATCAGCAGCCACACCAGCGGGTGCCGCTTGAAAAACCCCCGCACCGGCGCGATGGTTTTGGGTGCAAAAGCGCCCAGCAGCTGGTAGATGACCACAACCGCCACAACCACCGCCAGAACGGCCCAGAACCCTTCATGGGAAAAGGTCATGTAGCCGAGGTTTTCAAGAAATTCGGACAATGACTCCACAGGCAGTGCCTCCATTCGTTTGTTTGAAGAAAACAGGAGCGGGAAAGGAGGCGCGGCGGCGGTGGCGCACAGTGGCGCGCCGCGTGTTTTCCCTCTCTGTTCCTGCTCCTGTCTCCTGCCTACCTTTTATTCGTCGTAGCTCAGGCCCCAGCCGTAGTCATACAGCGGGTTCTCCAGATCAAAGGACACATCGCCCTCCTGATTGTTGACCGACGCCATATCGCGCGGGAACTGGATGGGGGTCTTGCCGGTGGGATTGTTCATGCCATAGAGCGTCTCGGCGATGGCGATGCCGCCCTGCTGTCCCGGATAATAGGCCTCCAGAATGGCGTTGGTGTTTTCGTCGCACCAGGTCAGGATGTAGGGGCGGCCACCGGTCACCACCGTGACAATGGGCTTGCCGCTGGCCTTGGCGGTTTCCAGGATCTCCTGCTGGCTGGAGGTGATTTCCAGCGTATCATAGCCCCACGGCGGATCGTGCTGGTAGCTGGGCTCGCCCACGGACACGATGATGATGTCCGCATCCTCGGCCAGCTCCGCGATCCGTTCCAGATCCTCGGCCTCATAGACGACGGTGGTATTTTCGCCGGCATATTCGGCCACCGCGTCCGCGATGGTCAGTCCCTCCTGTGCGGAGGACCAGCCGCCCACCAGCGAGTCCATATCGCCCGCGCGCGGGCCGCACACCAGAATGGTCTGCTCGGCGTTGGGGTCCAAGGGCAGAATACCGTCATTCTTCAGAAGCGTCATGGCCTTGCGGGCGGCCTCCAGATTCACGGCCTTGCTCTCCTCGTTGCCCACGAAGGACACTGCATACGCCACGTCACAGTAGGGGTTTTCGAATACGCCCATTTCAAACTTGACCTTGACGATGCGCTTTGCAGCCGCGGTGAGGATTTCCTCATCGATTTTTCCTTCGCTGGTATACTGTTCCATCTGGTCGATCAGCCGGATGCTCTCGCCGCCGATGCCGTCCACGCGGCTCTCGGTCACGCCGATCAGGATGGCTTCCTCGTCGGAAACCTCCTCGCCGGTCATGGTGCCCAGGGCCTCCTGAATGGCCCAGATCATGCCCCAGTCGGTCTGGATGATGCCCTCAAAACCCATCTGATCCCTCAGCAGGTCCTGGAGGGTAGCCTTGGAGCCGATCGCGGAGTTTTCCATGTCCAGGGCAAGGGGCACGGAGTAGTACGGCATGATGGAAGCCACGTTGACCTCCAGAGCCGAATAGTAAGGCTTGAGGTGAATTTGCAGCGTTTCTTCGCTGGAAATAATGGGAGAGGTATCCTTGCCGTCCATCTGCGGGCCGGCACCGGGGAAGTGCTTCATGCACGCCACAATGGAGCCGCTGTTGAGCCCATCCGCCCCATTCTGGAAGGCCACCACCTGCGCGGTTACCATCTGCGTAACCAGGTCGGGATCTTCGCCGAAGGTTTCCATCACACGGCCCCAGCGGGGTTCGGAGGCGATATCCGCCTCGGGGGACAGCGTCATGCGCACGCCCACGGCGATATGCTCCTCACGGGCGATTTCGGCCAGCCTGGTCACCAGTTCCTCATCGCGGGTTGCGGCCAGCGCGAGGTTATGCGGTGTGACCGTCGAGCCGGATACGTAGGACAGGCCGTGGACCGAGTCCATGGACACCAGCACCGGCACGCCCAGACGGGAGCCTTCCGCATATTCCTGTATGGTGTTCATGGTGGTGGCGGCAGCCTCCACGCTGCTCAGTTCGCGGATCAGCAGCATGCCGATGCTTTCCTGGTTGCACCACTCCTGCAGATAGGGAGGGATTTCACCGTCCGCACGGGGCAGGAAGGTGGGATGCTGCATCTGCGCAATCTTCTCACGCACGGTCATCTGGCCGACCAAATCATCCGCGCGGGTGTCGGCATCCTGGCGCCAGTCCTCGTAAACATCCAGTTCTCCGTTGGCATTGAGGTCGATAAACTGATATCCGTCCACCTCGATGATGGACTTGACATGGGGGGCGAGCGCAGGCTGCTCATAGCTTTCCCCCTCGGCGAAGGCTGTGCCCGCCATCATGCTTCCCGCCAGCGCCACCGCCGCCGCAAGGGACAGGCCGCGCCGGAACAATTTGTTAGTCAACAAGGTTCCAGTCTCCTTTCACATCCGCTTCCTTGAGAATATTGACGATCCTGTTTGCAAAATACTCCGCATCATGCTCGGCCGAGGTGGCAAACTCCTGAATCTGCGTCTGCAGGCTGGTGGAGGCGCTCCAGGGCAGCGCGGTGCCGTGGGTAAAGCTGGGGAACACGTTGGTGGTTTCCGCGGTGAGTTCGTTTTTGAATTTCAGGGTCAGCTCGTTATAGGTTTCGTCCGGGGTATCCGTATAGGGCGAGATGGACTCCTTGAGGGTGGAAAAAGCGGTCTGCACCTCAGGGGTGGACATGGTATACGCCCAGCGCAGGCCCGCCTCCACGTCGGCGGAGTCGTTGCTGACCACAAAGCCGTCAATGCACATGCCAAACCAGTTTTCCGTGCCGGGGAAGGTGAACACGCCGTAGTCCTCGCCATACACCTGACCCATGCTGGTCATCAGGGGCTGCATCCATGCGCCCATGATCTGCATGGCGTAGGTTCCGGCCACCAGCTGACCGGAGGTCTCGTACCAGTCGCGGCTGGAGTGGTCGGGCGCCACGTATTCCATCAGGCGGGAATAGGTGGACAGCACGTTGGTCACGTCCTCAACGTTGTAGTTGCCGTTGATGAAGTCCTCATAGATCTGGGGATCCGTGCCCATCATGATGTCCTCGAACACCTGGCAGGCGGGCCAGCCCTTTCGGTCGCCCAGATCTATGGGATATTCGCCGTCGGGCATGGCCGCGGCCAGCTGGTCGCAGATGGACCAGAACTCATCCCAGGTGATGTTTTCGTGATCGGGAATCTCCACGCCATACTTTTCAAATACGTGGATGTTGTAGAAGATCACGTTGCTCTTGTGAATGCCGATGGGCACGATATACTTGTTGCCGTCCGAAGCGGTGCACAGGTCCTCCAGACCGGGCAGGGCACGGGTGCCGATGGAGGCATAGTCCCATACCTGGTTAAGGTTGAGCAGAAGGCCGGAGGTCAGGTAGGGTTCGATCTCCTGGCCGGGGTGCGCCTGGAAGGTTTCCGGGCTCTTGCCGGCCTGCTGAAGCACCTTGACCTTCATGACCATCGCGCCGCCCGCACCGCCGGGGATGGCGTTGGACTTGGCCCGAATATTGGGGTACGTATTGGAAAATCCGTCAACCACGCTTTCAATGGCATCCTTTTCGCCGCCGGCGGTCCACCAGTGGTACACATTGACCGTCCCTTCGGCGTCCTTTGCCTCAATAATGGCGGGGATGTCCATCTGGTCAGCGTCCATTTTTTCGTTCCTGGCCGCCAGGGCACCAGCAGGCAGCAGACCCGCCGCCAACACGGCTGCAAGAACCATTGCGCCCAATTTTCTCAAGGTCATCTTCTTGGAATCCTCCTTCCCTTACTCTTCAACAAAGGTCAGCGTGCCCCACAGGCTGGGGTTGGTGTCGACATCGTAGCTGGCAGGCGTGCGGTCGCGGCCTTCGAGATTGGCGGAGGACTGCATGCGCAGGCTGTGAATGCCGGGGCAGGGCAGGTCCACGTCCAGCACGGAGAAGTCAAAACCAATCGTCATGCCCGCCGCGGGAACCAGCTGCGGGATCTGGTCGTTGGACAGGTTATGCAGGGGGATTTTGCTTTCCAGAATCAATCCGCCGTATTCCTTGTCCCGCACGGTAGCGGCTTCGTAGTCATCAAAAACCAGCTCGTCGCCGTATTCGCCCTGGGTCTCATAGCCCTTGTTATCGGCCACCATGCTGCGGTCTACATAGTTGAAAAAGTCGTATTCATCGGTGGACTGCACAATGCGCCAGTCGGTGGCCTCATAGGCGGTGCGGTCAGGGTCGGCATCCGGGTTGGTGCTCAAAAACAGGATGATGGCATCCAGCTCGTCCAGCGGGAAGCCTTCGCGGTAGACAAAGGGGGTGTCGTCCTTCACGCGTGCGGCGATGTAGAGGTTTTCCTCATCCCACATCGCGTAGATTTCCATGGAGCAGTCCTCGGCGCCATCCCAGTGCTCAATCTGGTCAACAATCTGGCTTTCGCTGTCAATCGTCAGGCACCGGGTCAAATCCCATTCGCTCAGATCACCGTCAATGACGACATCCTTGGCCTTGGGTGCTTCCAAATTCCTGTCGGAATATGCCAGCGCGGAGCCGGACATGGCCAAAACCAGTGCCAGAACCAGGCTGAACCATTTCAGTGACTTTGCGATCTTCATTGAGTGATGCCTCCTCGTTATTATGGTCAAACATTTTCGGCGATTTTCTCCGCCTTTTCTCAACATCATTATAAGCTTCCTGTGCCGCTTCGGCGCAACAAGATATAAAACCCGCCATGCAAAAATCCACCTTTGCCGACCGCAATAGCAAAATCCAGCACAACCGCAGGTAAAATACCGCACAGTGCAGGGTTGCACATACCCATCTCCTTTATACCGGACAGATGCATGTGCTATAATCGGTGTATCCTGCAACAGGCGGTGGATTCATGAAACTGAACGTGAAGATGATGCTTTTGTTTTCCGCCATGATGCTCGCTGCGGTGGCCGTTCTCTCTTCCTATTCCACGCAGCTCAACATCGACAGCTTTACGGATTTGTCCAACCAGCAGTTTCACAACATCAGCCATACCGTATCCGAGGCGCTGGATCAGCAGATCAGCCTGATGGATCTGGTTTTGGAAGAACTGCTGGATAACGCCTCCTTCATGGCGGCAATCAACCAGTTTGTACGCGACGACAGCGACGATCAAAAGGTGGGTACGGCCGCGCGCAACACCGTTTTGCAGCTTTTATACCGGTCTCCTCTGGTGGAAAACTTTTATCGCGTCAGCTTTTATACCCGCTCTGGCGACTTTGTCACCAGCCGTTTTGAAAAGGACGACTACCTCGTCAGCGGCACCGAGCGGGCGGGAGAGGTGATATCCGCCCTCCCCTGGCTGGACGAGGTGGACCGCTCCCCCACCCAGCGCCATATCCTGGCCTCGCACTCCGACTTTTTTGCGGTGCGCCGTGATATGCAGGTGTACGGCATCGTGCGCGCGGTGGTATATCACGGCAATGCGCTTGGCTATCTGGAAGTCAGCAACGAATTTTCCGAGTTGGAATCCATCATGGCCATTGCCAGCCAGGAAAACGCATCCATCCAGGTGGGCTTTGACGATGGTACCTTGCTTTACTCCAGCACCGGCACGCCCCTCCCCTATCCCGCGGATATGCCGGAGGACCAAATCGTTGACTGGAGCGATCCGGCATTGGGCCTCAGCCAGTCGGTGGTGCATACGCGGGTGGAGTGGCTCAACCTCAGCCTGTATGTGGCCAAGGACAACGCCATCATCGAAGCCAGCCTGTCGCGCATTTATCAGACCATCATCCGCACGTCCATTTTCATTCTGATTCCCACGCTGGCCCTGATTGCGCTGGTTTCCATGCGGCTTACCCAGTCCATCCGCCAGCTCACGCGCAAGGTGCAGCAATCTCCTGTGGACAGTTCCCCCGGCGATGAAGCCAGCATACGCCGGGCGCTGTCCACTACCGTCACCTCCACCGGCGACCCCGAAATTCACGAGCTGGAGCTCACCTTCAACAACCTGATGCTCAAGCAGCGCGAAAGCACCCTGAACGAAATCGCCATGCGTGAAGGCACCCTGCAGGCCCAGCTCAGCGCCCTGCAAATGCAGATCAATCCCCACTTTGTCTATAATACGCTCAACATCATCAGCGCCAAATCCATGGAAAGCGGCAACTACGACGTCATCGAAATCTGCGACCAGTTTGCCCAGATGCTGCGCTATTCCACCGATACCCGCTCCCGCACCGCCACCATGGCCGAGGAACTGGAAAACGCGCGCTACTATCTCATGCTTTCCAAGGCGCGCTATGAGGACAACCTTGAATTTACCATAGACGTTCCGGAAAACCTCACGAGCCTGACCGTGCCCAAGCTGACCCTTCAGCCGCTGGTGGAAAATGCGCTGAGCCATGGGTTCAACGGTGCCAACGCGCTCAGAAAGCTATGGATTACCGGACATATTGAAAAGGCCCACTTCATTTTGGAAATTCGCGACAATGGCAACGGCTTCTCCGAGGACAGCCTCAGCCGTCTCCGCCGGCAGATCGAACAGGTGGAAAACAACCAGCTTTCCATCCAAAGCGGCGACGGCCACATCGGGCTGATCAACACCTGTCTCAGGCTGCACTATTACAGCAAAGGGACCATGCACATGTCCATACGCAACGAAAACGGCGCCGTGGTCACGCTCACCTTTCTCTACGATGGCGGGATGCCTGCCGGCCAGGGCAAAGCGCTTTGACATGCTTTCCCTGAGTCCCCGGACGGTGGAACGGAAAACTGCCTCCTCAGTGCGTCGAAAATGCCCGGCTTTGTCGGCAGCCAGAAGCTTTCACGGAAAAGCCTCAGCGGTTGGCAACCCTGGGCCGGGAGGTTCATCCCATTTCTCCGGTTTTCTAAATGAAAAATAATTCAACGACATAAGCGTTGAATTCCAGACTGTCAAATCACCCTTTTGAGAGGTTCGTAGGGCCTCCAGTCTCCATGAGCTGTATTCCACATGTGCGGCGGGTTTGGAAGCCTTGCAGTGCAAGGTTCAGGGCGTAGGCAGCGGAACACCGGCGGTCTTTGGGCAAAAGCGGAGAAGCCCATTGAAAAGTTCCTATAATAACAGGACACCATCGCGCGGCAAAAGAGCGGCGTGCCGAACAGACTCTTCGAAAATCAGCAGGGAATGGAGTGGGGCATCCTGGTACAGCTGCCTCTGCGGGAACGCCTTCTCCGGATACACTCAGCTACCACGACATACGGCCCGCGCTTATTCCAAAGGTACGCATACAAGGAGGCCTGAGGCCTGTTTCGGGAAGGGACGGTTTACCTGTGAACCGACCGCTCTCTGTCCACAGCGTCAAAAGCTAACCGGGCACATCGCCAACCGGAAAGAGGGCCGGAAATGATGCATCCGTCCGAGAATCCGCAAGGGCTGCTCTTCCGGGAAGAACAGGCTTTTCACCGAAATCAAAAGACAGCAGACGATGCACCCGGTATGGCAGGAAGCCCTGAAACAGATGGATGCGTTTACAGGGGAAATGCAACTGCACCCGACCTGCGGAGGCCATCGAACGGTCTTTTGCACAAGTCAAAGCGTTGCATGGCTCGCGCTATGGCCGCGCTCCCGGACTCTGCACCGGGATTCGGGGAGCGCTGCAGACTACTGTTCTGCAGCGCTTTCCTTTCGAATAGCCGCCGGAGCGCATACAGGCTTCCCCCAAAAAACACGGGCGCGGCGCCGCCCCCCATAGGGGGCAGGCGCCGCGCCCGTGCCGTGTGGCAACGCGCAGGTCAGGACACGTAGGGATCGTAGACGATTTCGCCGGTGGCTGCGTCACGGGAGTAATGCTTCACAAAATCCCAGAACACCTTGCCGTACTCGGGGTACAGGGCATGCGTCAGTCCCTCGGTGAGGTTGAGGGCAACCAGGGGCACACCGTCCTTTTCCAGATACCAGGTGCGGTTGATGTACTCGTTGTTCAGCGTGCGGGTTACCAGCCGGTCGGCCCGGAAACCGCTGAATGGATTGGCCTCAAAGTCGAAGGTTTGGATGGCAGGCATCTCGTTGATGCTGAGCATCTGGTTGACAAGGCCCTGCAGAGCATCCAGAATCCTGTCGTTTACGCTGTCGTAGGTAAAAGGCAGGTCCGCGCCGGAGGCGGTGAGCATCACGGGCAAGTCGATGTTGGCAAACTGGGCCAGCTCCTCTTCGGACGGCACCCAGACCTCGCCGAAGAAGGTTACGGGGGACATGGGCACTGCTGCCGCAAACAGATCCGGCGAGGAGAGAATGGCCTTCATGGTGGAGCCACCGCCCATGGAGTAGCCGGTGGCATACACGCGAGTGGGATCCAGAGCGGGATAGGTTTCCAGCATGTAGTTGACCAGGGCAGCCAGAGCCTCGGTTTCGATGCGGATGTCCAGCGCGCCCAGAGCGTTGTGCTCGGGGGCCACGATGGCGATGTGCTCATGCTCGGCCAGGCTCAGCAGGCCGATCTCGTCTACGTACTGACGGGGATCGTCGTTGGTGCCATGGATGCCCAGGATCAGCGGTACGGAGCCGGGAGCCGCCGTATTGTCGAGTACATCCTGGGGCAGGTATTCAAACCAGGTCTGGATGTACTCGCCCGTCTCGGTAGCATAGGCGCTGAAGCGGTCTTCGTCCCTGCGGATCATGGTAAGGCCGCCAGCGGTCACGCCGGAGGAGATGTCGGTGCGCTCACAGAGGGAATAGGGCGCCTTGTCGTTGCCCAGGCCCTGATAGGGAGTTCCCGCACTGTACAGGCCCGCCTTGCCCACAGGCAGGCGCATGGCTTTGACAAACAGGCCGTGGTAGGCATCGTTTACATACCATGCATCACCCATGCTGCCGTCCGCTGTCACCACACGCTGCAAAGGCAGCTCCTGGTTGTAACGGGACACGGTGTCGGCAGTCTCCTCGGTCACGTTTACACCGTTGATGGCGCAATACTTCCTGACAACGTCCTCACCGGCATTGACCAGGTACACGGGCACCGGCGCCGCTGCCTGACTTCTGGACTCCATGGTGCCATTGATCAGGAGCATGCCCGCCAGACGGGTAACAAAGTCGTAGGTGGTAGCGACATAATTGTTCAGGAAGGAAGCGCCGCCGTCAATGCCGATGGCATAGATGTAGCCGAAACCACCAAAGTATTCGGGTTCTGCATAAGTTACGGCGTTGCCGTCCGCATCGGTACCGCCAGCCTGCAGCGAACAGATGGCGGTTTGCAGCTTGTAGTAATTGCCCTGATCAGCCTGACCGAAAGCCACGCCGTCGGCAGGGGTAACCAGCAGAATGCTGCCGATGGCCGCGTCGATGATATCGGTCAGCCCAAGCCCCTTAAGATAGGCAAGGGCTGCGTCGCTGGTGTCAAAGTGTGTATCGGCATATACCAGCAGGTTGGTATTCATGCGGCCGGCCGCCCGGCCGCCATAGAGGTTGGCACTGCGGTAGACATAGACCGTATCCTCGGGAATGCCATCCAGCACGGGGAAGCTGACAAAGGTTTTGGACTCGTTGAGCTCCAGGTGCTGCACCGCGGCCGGGGCGGAAACCCGGGCCTCTTCCAGCAGCTCGAAGGTAGCTTCGTTTCCCTGCGAACCAGAGTAGTTGAGCGCCAATGCGCTGCCGGCAGAGCACGCCAGTGCCGTTGCCAGAATGAGTGATAGCGTTTTTTTGAGCATGAGGTCCTCTCCTTATATATAGATTACTGCCAGAGCACGTTTGTGAGGAAATGGTACAACCCCTGACGCCAGGGGTGCCACATGTGGTTTCCGGGGTACATCCTCTTCGTAAAGGGAATGTCCAGCTCCGAGAAGAGCTGCATGGTGGGGTAAGTGGTTTCAATGGCTACGGGATCGTGCAGGCCGGAGCAGATGAAGATGGTTTGCTCGCGGATAGCGTCCTTGTCGTAGTCACAGTTTTGGCCAAAGTTGTTGGCGTCCGCCGCAAAGATGCCGTAGTATTGGAACTCATTGGGATAGACGGCCGGCATGTTGCAGGTGCAGAAGCCGCCGGCGGAATCGCCCAGGATGGCGCGGTCGTTGATGTCGGCGGACACGTTGTAGCGGGCTTCCACAACGGGCTTGACGATAGTTACCCAGCGGTCCATGCCCACGCTCCACCATCGGATGCCGCTTCCGGCCTTAAAGGCCCTCGAAACCACCACGCACGGCTCGGTTTCACCGGCAGCGATGGCATTGTTCAGGATCTCGTTGGCAGCACCCAGGTTGGTCCAGCCCGTCTGGTATCCGCCGCCGTGCTGCAAAGGTGGCATCGGTGAAGTCCTTCAGCTGCGCGCCCTCGATTCCGTCCACGTCGTAGCAGTATTCAAACCAGCCATTGGGCAGAGGCAAGTTGCAGGTCCACACACCATTCTTGTCCCTTTCCATA